>CENJ01143942.1_pt1 | contig 11447 bp, 10 predicted proteins | sample 356161 | NCBI WGS metagenome assembly CENJ01 (sample SAMEA2619531, study PRJEB7988) | marine metagenome | biome: marine biome (ENVO:00000447); feature: surface water layer (ENVO:00002042); material: "saline water (ENVO:00002010), including plankton (ENVO:xxxxxxxx)" | depth 5 m
TGACGACATCATCCTCATAGGTGCGGATGACTTTGGCGATGGTCGTAATATCGTCGGCCTCGATCGCCAGTTCGGTGGCGGCCCTGGCGATATGGCCCATCACCTTTTCGAAATGATCCCGTGAGATGTTGAAATCGGCATGCGCCTCGCGCAGGTTGCGGCCGCGATAGAGATTCGGCCCGCCGGTCAGCATGCTGAGGAAATCGGCAACATGTTCGCGCAACCGGTCTATATCGACGCCGTCGAAGAAGGGGGCAAGTTCCGGGTCCTCCAGCAACCTGTCATAAAGACATTCGGCCATGCCCGAGGTCACCCGGCTGCCATATTTGATGTAGAGCGTCTTTTCCACTTTGGTCCAGTTACCAGAATTGGTCCCGTTTGTTGCCGACTATGTAATTTTGCCTCAATTGACGAAATGGGGCCACCCCCGATCGGGTCAAATGCCAAGCGTCTGGTAACTCTGGGCGATACGCCTGACGGCAACCATCATCGCCGCCGTACGCAAATCGCTCGCCATCTTCTCGTCATTCCAGACCTTGCTGATCACCTCGTAGCTGTTACGCATGGTGTCCTCAAGGCCCGAGCGGACAAGGTCAATCTCGGTACCGCCGTCGACAGCGCGCGCCGCGATGTCATGCGGGAAACTCTTGCCAAGCATGCTCTCAATGCCATCTATCAGCGCATTGAACCTGGCTTCCTCGGCGCGGCGCTGCAGCCTGCCAAAGCGGATCCGGCTGAGATTCTTGATCCATTCGAAATAGCTGACGGTCACGCCGCCGGCATTGGCATAGAGGTCGGGAATGATCACGATGCCGCGCTCGCGAAGAATCACGTCGGCCTCTGCCGAGACGGGGCCGTTGGCGGCCTCGATGATCAGCGGTGTCCTGATGTTGGGGGCGTTATCCTCGGTGATCACGAGTTCCATCGCCGCCGGGATCAGGATGTCAGCCTCGGCCTCCAGCATTTCCATACCGCTTGCCACATGGCCGGGAAAGCCCGTGACGCCGCCATTTTCCATGATGTGCGTTCGCAGCGCTGCGATGTCGATTCCCGTTTCATCGACGATCGTCCCGTCGCGCTCCAACACATGCGTGACCAACGCCGCATCCTCGGTCGAAAGGAACAGCGCCGCATGATATCCGACATTGCCAAGCCCCTGAACAATCACACGCTTGCCTTTGAGGCCGGGCGTCAAGCCGGTCTTGGCAACATCGCGCGGGTGATCGAAAAACGCCCGCAGCGCATATTCAACGCCCCGCCCGGTGGCCTCGGTACGGCCCGAAATGCCGCCCTTGCTGACCGGCTTTCCGGTGACGCAGGCCCAGGCGTTCAGTTCAGCCGGGTTGAGCCGCTTATATTCGTCCGCCATCCAGGCCATCTCGCGCTCGCCGGTGCCGACATCAGGTGCCGGGACATTCTGCGACGGGTGGATCAGGTCGCGCTTCGCCAGCTCCTGGGTAAAACGGCGGGTGATACGCTCCAGCTCCGGCTCGCTCCATTCGCGCGGGTCGATGATCAGGCCGCCCTTCGAGCCGCCAAACGGCACCTCGACAAGCGCGCATTTGTAACTCATCAGCGCGGCAAGCGCCTCGACCTCGTCCTGGTTCACGTCCGGGGCAAACCGGATGCCGCCCTTCACCGGTTCAAAATGTTCGGAATGTACCGACCGATAGCCGGTGAAGGTGAAGAGCTGGCCACGAAGCCTGACGCCAAACCGCACCACATAGGTCGAGTTCGCCACCATGATCTTGGTCGCAAGGTCTTCGCCAAGCTGGTCATTTTCATAGGTTGCGTTGAGGCATCTCACCGCGTTTTGGAAATTCGATTCAATCGACTTAAGGAATGCGTCCCCGGCCATCTTTTCCCCCAGAAACATTATTCGCGCCTTCCGGCCCTGTTCACCCTTCAGCAAACAGCAGGGAAAGGTATCAATGCAAGGGATGAATGGATCATTTTCTCCCGCATCACATTGTTTGCCGGGACATTGCTTCTCGGCACGGTGCATTTATTTCTATGCCACTCAACGCATGAGTAACATATGGTTCCGCAAAAACAACAATCTGCAAAAACAACTGGCTTATCAGAGTGATTGTCATTAGTTTTAGGGCGCGTTTGCGGAGCAACGCAAAGGGATGAATACATGAAACACACTGGCGCCGTCTCGGTGTCGCGAACACAAATCTTCCCAAAATCCATTATACCTCGCCACGCCCGTCACATGAACGGAATGGCAAACTAAGGAGTAATCCTATGCAGCAAACTGGAGTAATCGTCGGAGTGATCGCGCTCGTCGTTGGCGGTGCAATCGGTTTTTCCGTTGGCAGTGGCCAGAAGGAAACCGTTGAAGTTGAGAAGGTCGTTGAAGTTGAAAAGTCGGTTGTATCGACCCTGTCGCAGGTACAGGAAAAAGGGTTTGTACAGTGCGGCGTATCGCAGGGTCTTCCCGGCTTCTCGAATGCCGATGACGCAGGCAACTGGACTGGTCTCGACGTGGATCTCTGCCGTGGTGTTGCGGCTGCCGTCTTTGGTGATTCCAACGCCGTCAAATTCACCCCGCTTTCGGCAAAGCAGCGCTTTACCGCTCTGAGCTCGGGCGAAATCGACATTCTGTCACGGAACACCACCTGGACGATGACCCGCGACACACAGCTTGGCCTGAACTTTGCCGGCGTCAATTACTATGACGGCCAGGGCATGATGGTTCCGATCTCGCTTGGTGCGAAATCAGCCATGGAGCTGGATGGTGCAAATATCTGTACCAACACCGGCACCACAACCGAGCTGAATATCACCGACTTCTTCCGCTCAAACAACATGAACTTCAACCTTGTTGCCTTTGAAAAGGCTGATGAAGTTGTTGCCGCCTATGATTCGGGCCGTTGTGATGTCTACACCACTGACCGGTCCGGCCTTGCCGCCCAGCGTGGTAAGCTGACAAACCCGGACGCGCATGTTGTTCTGCCTGAAATCATCTCGAAAGAGCCCCTTGGCCCGGTTGTACGCCAGGGTGACGATCAGTGGTTCAACATTGTCCGCTGGACGCTGAACGCCATGATCAACGCCGAAGAAATGGGCATCTCTTCCGGTAATGTTTCCGAGATGGCCGGATCTGACGATCCTGCGATCAAGCGACTGCTTGGTAAAGAGGGCACATTTGGCGCAGAACTGGGTATCAGCAATGACTGGGCCTTCAACATCATCTCTCAGGTCGGCAACTACGAGGAAAGCTACGAGAAGCATGTGGGTGAGAACACCCCGCTGAAGCTGGCACGTGGCGTCAACGCTCTGTGGAGCGACGGCGGCATCCTCTACGCCTCGCCGGTCCGCTAAAGACCCAAAACTCAACCTGGCCCCTTGAAGGAGGGGTCAGGTATTTTTTAGCCGGTAAATATCGCTAAAAAGTTGAAGTCATGTCGAACATGCCCCTGACAAGCCTGATCAACGATGCGCGGATACGCGGGTACTTCTTTCAGGTCCTCATTCTCGTGCTGGTCGTGCTTGGTGCCTGGTCACTGGTTGACAACACGGTGACCAACCTTGCCGAGCGCGGCAAATCCGTTGGATTCGGTTTCCTGACCGCTACATCGGGATTCCAGATCAGTGACACGCTCGGCACCTGGGTCATGGATTACAATGTCGGTCAATCCACATATCTGGATGTCTATTTCATCGGCATCGTCAACACCTTCCTGGTGGCGATCCTCGGGATTGTCGGCGCCACGTTTCTTGGCTTCACCATTGGCATCATGCGTCTGTCGCGGAACTTCATCATCCGCTCCTTCGCAACGGTGTATATTGAACTGCTGAGGAATCTGCCGCTGCTGCTGCAGCTTTTCTTCTGGTATTTCGCGGTTCTTCGCGCGCTGCCGTCAAAGCGCGACAAGATTGAGATCATTCCCGATTTCATTGCCGTGAACATCACCGGCCTGTACCTGCCAGCGCCGATTGCGCAGCCCGGGTTCATCTATTCGGTGATTGCCCTTGGTGTTGCCATCGCCATGACGTTGATCATGAAGAGGTGGGCCGAGAAGCGGCAGTTTGAAACCGGCCAGAGGTTCCCGGTATTCTGGGGCGGCTGTGGTATCCTTGTGCTGCTTCCCCTGGCGATCTTCGCCATGACGGGCGCGCCACTGGAATGGTCATTGCCCGAATTCAAGACTGACGGGCCCATGTTGCGGCGTGGCTTCCAGTCCGGTTTTGGCATGGTTCTCGTGCCAGAGATGCTGGCTGTCTGGCTGGCGCTGACATTGTATACCGCGGCCTTCATCGCCGAGATTGTCCGGGCAGGTATTCTGGCCATCAATAAGGGACAGACCGAGGCCTCATATTCAATTGGCCTGAAGCCGGGGTTGACGCTTCGCCTGATCATCATTCCGCAGGCGCTGCGCGTGATCATCCCGCCGCTAACCTCGCAATATCTCAATCTGACGAAGAATTCCTCGCTTGCCGTTGCCATCGCCTATCCTGAACTTGTGTCGGTATTCGCCGGCACGGCACTCAATCAGGTCGGCAAGGAAATCGAGATGATTTTCATGATGATGATGGTCTATCTGACATTCTCAGTCGCGACGGCGGCCTTCATGAACTGGTTTAACGCCCGCGTTAAACTGATCGAGCGATAGGCGGGGCGCGGGGTACAGATCATGGCCAAGACACCTGAAGTCACACCCAGAGCGACGGCACCCGAATTCGTGCGTAAGGAAGAGGCGCCCTTGCTGCCGCCACCTGCCACCGAGGCTGGCATCACCGGTTGGCTCTGGCAAAATATCTTCGAAAGCATGGCGGACTTCAATTCGCCGATGGCGGCCCTTCGTTCGCTGTTCATGATCGCCTTCTCGCTGCTGCTGGTCTATGTCTTCGGCACGCAGATCTACGGCCTGCTGGATTTTGCTATTTTTTCCGCGGTGTTTTCGGATCCTGACGGCCTCAAGCGCGGGGCCTGCTGGACCGTGCAACAGGGTGGGGCGCTGCCGGATGGCTGGCACGCCGCCTGTTGGCCGTTTGTGGTGGCAAAGCAGAAATTCGCCCTTTTTGGTCCATTCCCGTCAGACGAATTGTGGCGTGTTTATCTGGCGCTTGTTCTTGGCGCCGCCGGCCTTGCCTGGGTGCTGATTGAACGATTGCCGTTCCGCCGCCATGCCGGCGTGCTGATGCTGACCGTCTACCCCCTGGCCACCTTCATTCTGCTGACCGGCGGAAATATTGAGGTTGCCACGACCCGCCTGGCCATCTGGTTTGTCTTCGGTCTTGCGGTGATCAGCGCTGGCCGCCTTGCCGCGGCCGGGCATCTTGGCGCGGTGATGCGTGAATTCGCCGGCAGCCTCGGAGGCGTTGGATGGTTGATAGTCGCCTTCGCCACCGTTACCGGCATCGCCGCGATCGACTTCAGCCTTGAACCTGTCGATACAGGTGACTGGGGCGGATTGCTGATCACCCTTGTGGTGGCAATAACGGGGATTGTTGTCTCGCTGCCACTCGGCATCATCCTGGCACTTGGCCGCCGGTCCGAGATGCCGGTCATTCGTGTGCTCTGCACAATCTTCATTGAATTCTGGCGCGGCGTGCCGCTGATCACGGTGCTGTTCATGGCCTCGGTGATGTTGCCGCTATTCCTACCGGCCGGTGTCAATTTCGACAATCTGCTACGCGCCCTGATCGGTGTGATGCTGTTCTCGGCCGCCTATATGGCCGAGGTGGTTCGCGGCGGCCTGCAGGCGATTGACAAGGGCCAGTATGAAGGCGCTGATGCGGTGGGGCTGTCCTATTGGCAGAAGATGCGCCTGATCGTGCTGCCACAGGCGCTGACCCACGTAATCCCGGGGATCGTCAATACATTCATCGGACTTTTCAAGGACACGACTCTTGTCTCCATTGTCGGGATTTTCGACCTTCTTGGCGCCGGCCAGTCCGCCATCGCCGATGCCGCATGGTCGACACCTGTCCAGGCGATAACGATGTATCTGTATGTTGGGATCATTTTCTTCGTGTTCTGTTTCGGGATGTCTCGTTACTCGATCTTCATGGAAAAAAAGCTCAGCAAATCCCGAAGACACTAAAGCCGGATTTCGGGAGAGAGAGGATTAAATGGCACAGAACAGCAACATAAATGCCCAGCCATCCGCTGACGACGTCATGATCAGCATGCAGGGCGTCAACAAATGGTTTGGCAGCTTCCATGTTCTGCGAGATATCAATCTTACCGTCTACAGGGGCGAGCGGATCGTCATCTGCGGTCCCTCCGGATCGGGTAAATCGACACTGATCCGCTGTCTTAACCGGCTTGAGGAGCATCAGGCCGGTGATATCACCGTCCAGGGCATCACACTGAACAATGACCTGAAGAACATCGATGAAATCCGCCGTGAAGTCGGCATGGTGTTCCAGCATTTCAACCTGTTCCCGCACCTGTCGATCCTCGAGAACTGCACGCTGGCGCCAATCTGGGTGCGCCGCATGCCCAAGGCCAAGGCCGAGGAAATCGCCATGCATTACCTCGAGAGGGTGAAAATCCCCGAGCAGGCGCATAAATATCCGGGCCAGCTGTCAGGTGGCCAGCAGCAGCGCGTGGCGATTGCGCGGGCGCTCTGCATGGAACCGAAGCTGATGCTGTTTGACGAGCCGACCTCGGCGCTTGATCCGGAGATGATCAAGGAGGTCCTCGACACCATGGTCGGTCTTGCCGAGGACGGCATGTCGATGATCTGCGTGACGCATGAAATGGGTTTTGCCCGCAAGGTCGCAAACCGGGTGATTTTCATGGATGAGGGCCAGGTCATCGAGGAAAAGGAGCCCGAGGCGTTCTTCAACAATCCGGAGAGCGAGCGCACCAAGCTGTTCCTCAGCCAGATCCTGAATCACTGACCCGGCACCGATTAACAGACGATGTCGCGTCAGTCGGCAGGGCCGGTCATGATCGGCGCCTCACTGGCACCCCACTCGGTCCAGGACCCGTCATAGACACTGACCGTCTCGTTTCCCAGAAGATGCAGTCCCAAGGCCAGCACACAGGCTGTCACGCCTGATCCGCAGCTGGTCGCCACCGGTGCGTCTGGCGCGATCCCAGCCTCGGTGAACAGATCGCGCATGGCCTCGGCATCCCGATAGGTGCCATCCTCGTTGAAAAGCGCGGTGAAGGGCAGGTTGCGCGACCCCGGAATATGCCCGGCGCGAAGTCCTTTTCGCGGCTCCGGCGCCTCGCCGGCAAAACGGCCCGCCGAGCGCGCATCAAGAATCTGTCCCCCGGTTCCGGATGCAATCCCGGCCTGCAGAGTTGCCATATCGACGAGGGCGGCACCGGCAGCGGGGCGCGCCGTAAAGTCGCCGGCCTGGCGTTCACGCGCCGGGCCAGACTCCAGATCGCCGCCGCCGGCCTTCCAGGCGGCCAGCCCGCCATCAAGGATCGATACCTTCTGGTGGCCGAACAGCCGCATCATCCACCAGCCGCGCGCCGCGCTTTTGACGTCGGAATCATCATACATCACGATATGATCGTCATTCGTCAGGCCAAGCGTACGCATATGGGCGGCAAAATCCGTTGGCGAGGGCACTGTATGCGGAAGTCTGCTGTCAGGGTCGGAAATCCTGTCGATGTCAAAACGCTGGGCGCCGGGAACATGCGCTGCGGCGAATTCCTCATGCGGGTTCCGGCCGGCGGTTGGCAGATGGTTGCTGGCATCAAGCACGACCACCTCGCCAAGATGATCTTTCAGCCAGTTTGCGGAAACCAGAGCGGAACTCATCAATTGTCCTCAAGCCAGTTGGGAACGGGAAGTGATTTCGATTTCAGGAATTCGGGGTTCCAGACCTTTGACTGGTAACGCTGACCACTGTCGCACAGGATCGTCACGATCGTATGACCGGGGCCGAGCTCGCGTGCCATGGCGACGGCACCGGCGACATTGATCGCCGTCGACCCGCCAAGATAAAGACCCTCGGCCCGCATCAGATCGTAGATATAGGGAAGCGCTTCGATATCCGACAGGCGATAGGCAGTGTCGATCGGCGCCTCGGCAAGATTCGCGGTGATCCGTCCCTGGCCAATGCCTTCGGAAATCGAGTTGCCCTCGGCCTTCAGTTCGCCATGCATGTAATAGCCATAAAGCGCCGATCCATCAGGGTCGGACAGGGCGATGCGAACATCCGGGTTCTGTTCCTTCAGATAGCGGCCAACGCCGGCAATCGTGCCGCCTGACCCGACGGCGCAGGTAAAACCGTCGATATGCCCGTCTGTCTGTTGCCAGATTTCCGGCCCGGTTGTCCGATAATGCCCTCGCAGATTGGCCGTATTGTCAAACTGGTTGGCCCAAATCACACCGCCCGGGTGCGTCTCGGCAAGCTCCTTTGCCAGACTTTCCGAATAACGCACATAATTGCCCGGGTCCTTATAGGGCTTGGCAGGGACAAGCCGCAGGTCGGCCCCGAAGATACGAAGGACGTCCTTCTTTTCCTGGCTTTGCGTTTCCGGCATCACGATCACCGAGGTATAGCCCTTGGCATTGCCGACCATGGTCAGCCCGATTCCGGTGTTGCCTGCGGTGCCTTCGACAATCATGCCGCCGGGCCGCAGCTCGCCGCTTTCCTCGGCCTCTTCGATGATGGCAAGCGCGGCACGATCCTTGACAGACCCGCCGGGATTCATGAATTCGGCCTTGCCATAGATGTCGCACCCGGTGGCCTCGGATACGCCGCGAAGACGTATCAGCGGTGTGTTGCCGATGGCGTTCAGAAGTTTCTGGGTGCCGGTGTTATGCTGCATGATCTCTGTTCCTGTTTGGCCCCAATCTAGAGTGTCGGGCAGGGGCTGTCATCACCCAGTTTTATCCATGCTGCCGCGTCTTGTAGCTTGGCAGGCCGTGGCCTACATGCAAACCTGTCCACGGAGAGTTCGTAAATGGCGCGTATCACATTATTTCGGCACGCAAAGGCCGAGGATCCGAATCTGCAGACGGCGGATATTGCGCGCGTTCTGGCATCGCGAGGGCGGCGGAACGCCGCGCGAATGGGACGCTTCATCTCAGAAAACGGGCTCTTGCCCGATCTGGTGATTGTCTCCACAGCCGCACGCACACGCCAGACCTTTGAACTTGCCTCCGCCAACTGGCCTGACATTCCCGTGCTGTTCCTCGACAGCATCTATGAGGCCAGCGCCACAACGGTGATGGCGGCGATTGAGGCGCATGGTGCCGATTGCGAGCGCGTGATGGTGATCGGGCACAATCCGGGCCTTGTCGTGCTTCTCCACAACCTTGTTGATTCACCGCCATCCGGGGTCAACATGTCCTATTTTCCGACAAGCTGCGTTGCCGATATCGGGTTCGATGTTCGGCATATCAGGGATATCCAGCCGGAATCTGGTAGGTTGCTCTCCTTTATTCGGGTGCGTGAGCTGTCCTGAGACAGCCGTATCCGCGCAACAGGTCGCATTTCAATATCCGCTTCGTGACACAGTTTTTTGTGATTGACTGTTGACAGGTGTGTTTTAGCGTATTAAATCGCTATCACATTGTATCAGCAGGACCAGCCATGAAGCGCGCGCAGATCGACAAGGCGCATGAAGAGGATCTCTATGAAGCCATCTTGCAGCTGGACAAGCTGGAGGAGGTGCGGAGTTTCTTTCACGACCTCTGCACACCGGCCGAGTTGGAAGGGCTGGTCGATCGCTGGCGTGTCGCACAGATGCTGGTGAAGAACATTCCCTACCGGCAGATTGCCGCGGAAACGAATGTCAGCACCGCCACCATCGTTCGCGTGGCGCGGTTTCTGAATAACGGGAATGATGGCTACCGCACGATCATGCGGCGGCAGGGAAAAATCGAGGGCTGACGCCCACCAAGGCAGGATTTGACTGATGACAGCAAAATCACATCGCAATGACGGGCGGTTGAAGATCGCCATCCAGAAATCGGGTCGGCTGTCGGAAAAGAGCTTCGCCTTGCTGGAGAAGGCCGGGATTTCGCTTCAGAAGAGCAAGGACCAACTCCTGTGCCGGGCGCGCAATTTCCCGCTTGATATCTTTCTTGTCCGCGATGATGACATTCCGGCCTTTCTGACCAATCAGGTCTGCCAGCTTGGCATCATCGGGCAGAATACGCTGCTTGAAACACAGCTTCTTGAGGCCGAGACCTATGGCGGGCTGTCGCAGGTCATCGAGCTTGGGTTCGGCCGTTGCCGCCTGTCCATTGCGGTGCCGAACGACATGCCATATGACGGGCTGGAGAGCCTTGCCGGACGCACCATCGCCACATCCTATCGCGGCCTGCTGGCAGCCCATCTTGCCGAGCGGGGCGTCGAGGCGAATATCGTGACGATGGAGGGCGCTGTTGAGGTGGCACCGCGAACGCATCTCGCCGACGCCATCTGCGATCTTGTCTCGACTGGCAATACGCTGATCTCGAACGGATTGGCGGAGCAGGATGTCATTCTGCAGAGTCAGGCTGTTGTTATACAAAACAATGAGATGCAAGATGATCTGAAATCTTTGTGTGAAACCCTTCTGGCGCGGATCAACGCCGTTCTCCGGGCCGAGCGCAGCCGCTATATCATGTTGAACAGCCCCGTTGCCGCGCTGGATGAGATCAAGGCCGTGCTGCCGGGATCACAATCACCAACCGTCATGCCGCTGCAGGGAAATGATGACATGGTGGCCGTTCACGCTGTGTGTGATGAGGAAGTGTTCTGGTCAACGGTGGAGGCGCTGAAGGACCGCGGTGCCTCGTCGATCCTTGTTGTTCCGATTGAAAAGATGCTTGATTGAGAGGCCGTGATGACTTCACAGACACCATCTGAGGCACCATCTGGGACACAGTCCGAGGCAACGGCCAGCATGGCCGCCCGTGCGCGTCCGGAAATCCGCGCCATGAAAGGCTATGTGTCGGCGCGTTCACTGGTCGCCAGCGGCGCCAGCACGGTGTTCCTTGATGCCAATGAATGCCCTTATGAGCCGTTTGTCGGGGCGTCGGACCTGGCGCGCTATCCGATGCAACAACCGCCCGAAGTGATGCGGGTTATCTGTGACTGGCTTGATCTGTCATCGCGCAATGTCACGATCATGCGTGGGGCGGATGAAGCCATCGACAGTCTGATGCGGGCCTTCTGCGTGCCCGCGCTCGACAATATCATCATTTGTCCGCCGACCTTTGCCATGTACCGGCAATCGGCAATCCTGCAGGGCGTGGAGGTGCGCGAGGCACCGCTTGTCACCGGATTTGCCCTCGATACGGCTTCGGTACTGGCGCAATGCGATGACAATACCAAGCTTGTCTTTGTCTGCTCCCCGAACAATCCGACGGCGAATCTGATGGATCGTGACGCGGTCCAGAGTCTGTGCGCCGAACTGGACGGTTGCGCCCTGGTCGTTGTTGACGAGACCTATATCGAATATGCCAGTGTCGACAGTATGGCGGCGGCGCTTGAGAGCCATGCCAACCTTGTGGTTCTTCGCACCCTGT
>CENJ01330761.1_pt1 | contig 11446 bp, 9 predicted proteins | sample 356161 | NCBI WGS metagenome assembly CENJ01 (sample SAMEA2619531, study PRJEB7988) | marine metagenome | biome: marine biome (ENVO:00000447); feature: surface water layer (ENVO:00002042); material: "saline water (ENVO:00002010), including plankton (ENVO:xxxxxxxx)" | depth 5 m
GGGGCTGGCGCATTAGCGCAACAGTTAGGAAGTCACTGGCAAGATCTTATAAGAACATACTACTGTGTTGAAAAAAGTATAGGGCTTCAGGCATATCAAAAAGACAAACTCAGCGGTCCGATTCATTATGAGTGGGGTTTGGCTGATCTAGATCCTCAACCGTCTTCGCTTGTCATCGCAAATGAATTTTTAGATGCTTTACCGGCAAAAAGAATTTATAAGCGCGAAGATGATTGTTTAGAGAGCTGTATCGATTTCCAGGATCATTTCAAATGGCATACAATACCAACTGATATACAACTTGAACATTTTGGCTCAGCAGAGGGGGTTTGTGATGTGATTGATTATAATCCATTATTTGAAATGCTAAAGCCATTAGCGCATTCATTAGTGGTGTTGATAGATTATGGATATCATGCATCAGAATATATTGCTCATCCACAATTAAGAGATAGCCTTAGGGGATTTTATCGTAATCAGGTGATTCATGAGCCTTGGCAACATCTAGGGCAGATGGATTTGACAGTGGATATCAATTTTTCTCGATTAGCGTTTCAGGCAGAAGCTGAGGGTTGGCAGGTCATCTCTTATTTTAGACAGTCAGAATTAATTCAGCTTTTAATGAAACAAGGGCTTGAAAGAACATATGATCCATACCAAATCAAACAGTTAATGTATCCTACTCAGATGGGAGAGCGTGTACGTGTCATGGTATTGTCTCGACAATCGTCTTTGGTTCATCTAAATCAGATTGGTTTAGAGCGTTTATAGCTGGATACAATTTTTGTAATCCATAATACAATTTCCATGAGATAAAAAATTAAAATCCACACGGGCGTATTAATACCAAATGGTTTGAAAGGAATATGGCTGCAGCTAACAGGGTCATTCAAAATCATAGAAAAAGCTTCCCACACTCCAAAAGTAGATAACAAATATGAAAAGTTAGGAAGGCACTGTCCATCAGGATCAAAATGTTTCATCAAATGAATATGATGTACACTGAGCATCAATCCCAATAGAAGTAAAATACTTGAACAGATATTTAATGTTTTTGAATATGATAAAAATAGTTCAATTAAAAAGACGGCCATCAGGAGAGTGATAATAAACCTTTGAGCAATACAGATATGGCAGGGATCTATTTTTAAAATAATTTCCATGTAGAAACTCACAATCATAGCGAAAAAAGCCAATACAAATTGTGTTAGGGTGATTTTTTTGTAAGAAAACATATCCATTTATGTTTTACATGATCTATTTTTTTATGTCTAGAGTTATGTTAGGATAAGAAAAAATTTAGAGAGATCACTATGGTTACAAAAAATAGAGCAGAGAAGGAAAAAAATCAAAAAAAGACTGATGAACCTTTAAATGCAGATGCTGTTGCGCCAGAAGCAAGTGCTGCTTTCGAGAGTCCTGAAGCATCGAAAGACGTTGAAAATAAGCTGCTTAAAGAGCTTGAGGGTACTCAACAGCAACTTAAAGATGCTATGGCATCCTTAAAGCAAGCACAAGAGAATGAACTTCTCGTTAGAGCAGATGTTGATAATTATAGAAAACGAATGGAGCAAGAAGTACAACGATCCAAGACTTTTATTGCACAACAAATTGTAGAGTCAATGTTGCCAGTTGTCGATTCTTTAGAAGCGGCACTTGACGCTGCGCAAGGTAATGATTCAGTAGAGAGTGGTTTGAAAATGACAGTCAAGTTATTTTATGATGCACTTGAAAAATATGATGTAAAGGTGGTCACAACTGATAGTGTCGCTTTTGATCCCAAATGTCATGAAGCCATGACCGCGATTGAAAAAGATGGTGTTGAGTCAGGACAGATCATCCAGGTGATCCAAAAAGGGTTCTGGTTGAAAGACCGTTTATTACGTCCTGCAAGAGTCATTATTGCAAAATAACTTGAATTTTTTCATATAATCCCCAGATAGGTATTAGAACATTTTAAACTATTTCGGAGAATTTAGATGTCACACATAATTGGTATTGATTTAGGCACGACGAACTCGTGTGTTGCTGTAATGGAAAAAGATGGAAAAGTGAAGGTGATTGATAGCCCTCAGGGTCGTCCAACAACACCATCTATGGTTGCAATCAGTAAAGATAATGAAACGCTAGTCGGTGATGATGCAAAACGACAAGCAACACAAAACCCTGCAAATACAATTTACGAAGTAAAGCGACTCATAGGATCTTCCTTTGAAAAAGGATATGAGAAAGATTTGAGTTATAAAATCAGCAAAGCCAAAAATGGTGATTGTGCAATTGAGATTACTGTTGATGGAAAAAAAGAAAAATGGTCCCCAGAAAAAGTCTCTTCAATCATCCTTCAGAGAATGAAACAAACCGCTGAAGAATATTTAGGTCAGCCAGTGACAGAGGCTGTCATTACTGTTCCTGCATATTTTAATGATGCTCAACGTCAAGCAACAAAAGATGCTGGCGCAATTGCTGGTTTAACTGTAAGAAGAATTATCAACGAGCCTACAGCGGCTTCACTAGCATTTGGACTTGATAAAGCAGGTGGAGATCGTAAGATTGCTGTTTATGACCTCGGTGGTGGTACTTTCGATGTCTCTATCATTGATATTGCAAATGTTGATGGCGATCATCAATTCGAGGTTTTAGCCACTAATGGGGATACTCATCTAGGGGGCGCAAATTTTGATGAAGTGTTGTTAGAGTATCTAGCTAGCGAGTTCAAGAAAGATCAAGGTGTTGATCTAACAAAAGATCCAGTCCCTTTGCAACGGTTAAAGGAAGCTGCAGAAAAAGCTAAAATCGAATTATCATCTACACAGCAAACAGAAATCAATTTACCTTTTATTACTCAAGGTTCAGATGGTCAACCAATGCATTTTGTGATTAAACTCACAAGATCAAAGTTAGAGTCACTCGTTGAGGATCTAATCACTAGAACAATTACCCCATGTAAAACAGCATTAAAAGACGCTAAACTTAAAACTGCTGATATAGATGATGTGATTCTAGTCGGTGGTCAAACACGGATGCCACTTGTTCAACAAAAGATTAAAGAGTTCTTTAAAAAAGATGCTCGAAAAGACATCAACCCAGACCAGGCTGTAGCGATTGGTGCTGCAGTACAAGGCGCAGTATTAAGCGGCGATGTAAAGGATGTGCTTTTACTGGATGTGACACCATTATCTTTGGGTATTGAGACTGAAGGCGGGATCATGACTAAATTAATCGAGAAAAATACTACGATTCCAACTAAAAAGTCACAAGTATTTTCAACTGCTGCTAATAATCAGACAGAAGTCACTATTCATGTGTTGCAAGGTGAAAGAGATGTTGCGTCTGGGAATAAATCTTTAGGTAGGTTTAATCTCAGTAATATTCCACCTGCACCCCGAGGTATGCCACAAATCGAGGTGACATTCAATATTGATGCGAATGGTATTTTAAATGTTGGCGCCCAGGACAAAGCAACAGGAAAGGAACAATCTATCGTGATTAAAGCTTCAGGTGGTTTATCTGAAGAAGAGATTGAACAAATGAAAGCAGATGCTGAGAAATTTGCAGATGAAGATAAAGCATTTAAAGCACTTGTAGATGCACGTAACCAAGCGGAATCACTTATTTTAGGCACTCAAAAAGCGATGACTGAACTCGGTGATGACAAGATTGAGCAAGGTGAAAAAGAGGCAATTGAAGCTGCGATTAAAGAGCTAGAGGAGGTTGTCAAAGGTGATGATCTTGAGAGCATTAAATCGAAAACAGAGGCATTATCAGCTGCAAGTACGAAGATGAGTGAACGGTTATATGCAAATCAAGCAAACCAAGCTGAAGCACCTGATCAAGCCCAATCAGAACAAGCTCAATCATCAGATGATGTTGTTGATGCGGATTTTGAAGAGGTTAAAGACGACGATAAATCATAAGGCTTAACTTGTGGATGATTTATATCAAACGCTAGGCGTAGAGCGTAACGCATCAGCCAGTGAGCTAAAAACAGCCTATAGAAAACTTGCAAATCGGTATCACCCTGATAAACCAACGGGTGATGCTGAACAGTTTAAAAAAGTGAGCGAAGCTTATCAGGTACTATCTGACGACCAAAAGCGAGCTCAGTACGACCGATTTGGTACAGCTGACCCTCAAATGGGAGGAGGCGGTCCAGGTGGTATGGACATCAACGATATGTTTGGAGGTATCTTTGATGAGTTCTTTGGTGGAGCTGGTCAATCAAGACGTGCTCAAAAACAAGCCCTAGACGTTCAATATCAAGTCTCTATCTCCTTAGAAGAAGCTGTATTTGGTAAGGAACTTCAAATAGAAATTCCCGCGACTACTGTTTGTCCAAAATGTCATGGCCAAGGCTCAATTCAAGTCTCTCATGGTTTTATTGCGATGCAACAAACATGTCCTGTATGTCGAGGATCTGGTCGCGTTCAGGATACAAGTACATCAGCGAGAAAGATCAATGTTAAAATTCCACAGGGTATTGATAATGGAGATCAAATCAGGGTACAGGGCGGTGGCTACACCAATAATGGACAAACTGGAGACTTATATGTTCAGGTATTAGTCAAAGAACATGCTCTGTTTAAAAGGGATCGAACTCATTTAGCTTGTCAAATTCCAGTTGATTTTGTCACGGCTGCTCTTGGTGGTGAGATCGATGTCCCAACACTCACAGGTAAAGTGAGATTAAAAATTCCTCCAGGCACTCAAACTAATTCTCAACTACGATTACGTGGTCGTGGTATGCCACCTTTAAAAAAAGGGGGGATTATGGGAGATTTATTATGTAGCGTGCTTGTAGAGACGCCAGTAAAATTAAATTTAAAACAACAAAAATTACTTCATGAATTTCAATCATCATTAATAGAAAGTCAAAATCCAAAAATGATGCAGTGGTTTAAATCTATAAAGTCTTTTTTTAGAATCAAGGAGTAGAGATGAATTATTTATTAAGATCATTAATTGTATGTTTAAGTGCCTGTTCGTTTGCTGCAATAGAGCCATTTACTACAGAGGCATTCAATAAAAGTATTGCTGATGGCAAGAGAGTGGTTGTTGCGGTTAAAGCAGTTTGGTGTGGCCATTGTATGGCACAGCAGTCAATATTTAAGGATCTAGTGACTAAACAGCCCTATAAATCAATGTCCTTTTATAATTTACCATATTTTGGCGCAGAGGATGATAAGGCTTTCTTAACAGAAAATTATATTAATGAATATAATCAAAATCATCCAAAGCAACCGTGTAATCTTGCCTCTAGATCTACAATACTAGTCATTGATGAAAACAAATTATTAGCATGTAAAGCTTTCATTACATCTGAAACGAGTATAGAGGATTTAATTAGAACACCTCTATAATCATGCTCAGTCTATTTCTTGCAGGTCTATTTATTGCATTCTCACCTTGTATATTACCTGCATTACCAATTATAGGGGCTACTGCATTACAAAAAAATAAGTTTGGTCCAATCATTACTGCAGCTGGATTAATTTTTGGTTTTGTGCTCATGGGCGTGGTCCTAAAGTCGATCGCACTGTTATTTTCATTTTCTGCTGATTTATGGCGGTTGTTTGCGGCAATTGTATTAATTATCCTTGGATTATTTGCTCTAGCATCTAGGTATTTTATGTTGCTTCATTATATGATCATGCCATTGCTGGGGGTGGCGAATGATCTATCAGAAAAGGCACATAAAAGGGGCTTATATGGGCAGTTTTGTATAGGGATGCTGCTTGGTGTGATCTGGATGCCTTGTGTAGGACCAGCCTTAGGTGGTGTGATGGTGATGATTGCGCATGATCCTCATTACTTATCAGCGATCATTTCATTGGCAGTATTTGGATTAGGAGCCTCAATACCTTTGTTGTTATGTAGCTATGGGCTTCATTATGGGTTGCGTCCATTTCATGCGATAAGTGAATATGTAGAGCTGGTATTTGGGATCATTTTAATCATAGCCGGTGGCATGATTTTATTTAAATTAGATCTATATTTACAAGCATTGATATTAAATCATCTACCACAGTGGTGGTTAAATCTAATTACTCGTTTTTAATGAACTAAAATACGTATTTAACATCAACAGCATAAGAGTTGATGGCAATGGTTCTATGTCTACTATTAAACGAATCAACAGCTAACACACTAGGAAAGTTGACTTCAGTGCGAAGAAACAAGTTCTTAGCAACTTCAGTTTGATGATTCACAAGAAGACTATTTGATTCAGAATCGAGATAACCGCTGCTATAACGGAGGATAGTGTTATAAAGTTTTATACCAATATCATAGGAACTATCTTGGTAATATCCAACATTATCTCCATTAGAAAGAGAGCTATTTGTACCATGTTGATTGGAGTTATTTCCTCTGGATAGATAACTGAACTGTCCAAATAATTTATTGCCAGTAGCCTTATCAAATGTATATGCACCACCGATACCCCAATATGGTGGAATTTGTCCACTGTTATTCAATGATTGAAGCTGCTCAGATTGACTGGTATTACTGTTACCTACTGCGCCTGAAGTATATGCATTATATGCAACGCCGATCTCTACATTGTCTTTAGCATATTGTGCACCAACAGCGTAACTAAATATACTGGAGGTTCCCTGATCACCTTGTTGACCATCTGCGACACCAGTGGCAGTTGCTTGTATATCAGTACCGAGCTGTAATGCTCCGATTTGATAGGTGGCTAAGACTGCTTTTTGAATTTTTCGATTAGCACTATAGGAGTGATAACCCTCTATAAAAGCGACATCATCATATTTTCCTACATATTTATAGGGAATTGACTTCATCGCACCTGTTTGAATGTCAAAATTTTTGTATGTGTAACCTACATAGGCGTAATTAGTACCACTTTTGACTTGAGTGCTTTTATTCATTGTACCCATCGCTGTATCAATGCGGAGTACATATTTGAAATAAGCGGTGCTATCTTGATCTAAAGCTTGAGAAGCACCAATATGAAAATTAGAACTATTTGATATGATATCAAAACCATCTTGGTATTGTGGATTACTAGCCCATTTTGTCGGAACAACGTTATACTCAAGACCTATTTTAGTCGTTCCTCCAATATCTAAATCTGGTGAAAAAGCAGCAACGCCTTCACTTGTTAAATTAAATAATAATAAAGATGTTACTGCTTTTTTAAACATAATGTACTACCTGATTAGAAATCGTATTTTAAGTCAACCATATATGTGTTTGCTGAAAAATCTTTCGCATCACCACCATGGACATAGAAAGTGTCTACTGCAAGTACACCTGGCCAGTTTGCTTCAGCACGAACGGTAACATTATCAGCAAGATGACGTTCATAGTTTAGAAGGATTGCATCAGATCCACTATCTAAGAAACCACTATCATAGCGTAAAGTCATATCCATCATTGATAAACCTATACTGTATGAACCACTGTTGTAAAAGCCAGCTTCAGTACCGTTTGTTAAACTGTCCTCAGTACCGTGTGTTGCGCCATTATTACCTCTGGCTAGATTATTATATGAAGCAAAGATTTTAAAATCTCCAGTTTCAATGTTCTTATAAACAGGTATGCTGTTTACGTCATATGAAAATCCAATACCCCAGTAACTAGGAATATTACCTTCATTGTTTGTTGATTGGAGTTGCTCTGATTGGTTGCTGTCTGCATCGCCTGTTGCTCCAGTTACGTAAGCATTGTAGGCTGCGCCGACTTCGACACATCCCTTTTTGTATTGTGCACCAACTGCATAACTGTAAATTGCAGATTCTTGTTGATCCCCTTGAGCACCGTTAGTGATTGATGTCGCTGTTGCTTGGATATCACCACCAATTTGTAAATCTCTTAATTGATATGTAGCGGCAACTGCTTTTTGGATTCTATGGTTTGCACTGTAAGAGCCGTAACCATTAGCGAAGGCAACATCATCATATTTACCAACGTATTGATATGGAATCGATTCAATTGCTCCCATTCTGACGTCAAAATTATTATAAGTGTAACCAACATAAGATAGATTTGTTCCGTAGTCGAGTGATGACGTACTCGCTGTGTCAATACTACCTAGATCACCAAGTACACCAAATTCGTATTTGAAGTAGGCTTTGGCTCCTTTACCTACTTCCTTTTCTCCTGCTAGAAAAAATGTAGAATTATTCGAGACTACTTCGAGACCATCTTGTCTATTAGCCTGTATCCATTTTGTAGGAATAATACTATATTCAACACCAATTCTTGCAGAACCCCCAATGTCTAAATCCTGGGCTGCGTTTGAAGCAATCGGGAAGATCGCTGCAGCACTAAGGATCATTGATCCAATCTTTTTCATATTCAAAACCTCTAATTACAAATACTAATAATAATGAAATAAACGATATATTCAAGTAATAATTTGAGTGACAAAATTCATGATGATAGAATGTATTAAGAAATTAATTTGATTTAATTGATTTTGATTTCTTGTGCTGTAGCTTAGTTGCGAAATAACCCTATAGATTGGTATGATAATGCTTATGAAAAATGACTTAAAAAACTCAAGTAGTCCCTATTTAAAACAGTATGCTGACCAAAATATTGCCTGGTTCGAATGGGGAGATTTACCATTTGAATTAGCACGTCAGCGCAATAAGCCCATCTTTTTGTCAATCGGTTTTTCTAGTTGTCATTGGTGTCATGTAATGAGCCGAGAAAGCTTTCAAGATTCTGAAATTGCAAATGTCTTGAATGATCAATTTATTTGTATAAAAGTTGATCGAGAGCAAAGACCAGACATTGACCAACTCTACATGAAGGCGTTGGTGGGAATGACAGGTCATGGGGGGTGGCCAATGAGTCTTTTTTTAACCCCTAATGGTATTCCCTTTTTTGCAGGAACTTATTTTCCAAAGTACCCTGGAGAAGACCACTTATCATTTATCGAATTAATAGGTCGTATTTCAATTTTGTGGCATAAAAATCAAGATGACATTGTGTCTATGACATCTCAAGTGCTTGAGAAACTAAAAGACGCTTATAGTGTCAGTGATCAACCCACCTACGTCAATAGTCATATTAAAGATCAAATAGACTTTAAGGAAGGGGGCTTGCTTGGGGCACCTAAGTTTCCCCAGATCAAGTTATGGCAAGCTATTTTTGCTCAGGGTATCTTAACAAAAGAGACTGATCTAGTTGATGTCAGTTTTTTAACAGCATCTAATCTTTGTTTTGGTGGTATTTATGATCATCTTGGAGGTGGTCTTTTCAGATACAGTACTGATGAACATTGGCTCATTCCTCATTTTGAAAAACTCTTATGTGATAATGCACTATTTATCGCATTATTAGTTGACTTATATAATTACGAACAACATGATTTTTTATCTTCAAGACTCGATCAGACAGTTGAATGGATATCAAATACACTCAGTGAAAAAGGTGCTTTTGCCTCAAGTACAGATGCGGATTCTGATGGTCAAGAGGGGTTATTCTATGTTTGGGATACACCGGAATTAAAACAGTTGCTGAAAGAAGATTATACCATTGCAAAACAATACTTTAATTGGAATGATGAACCACAACAAATTTTATCAACAAAACATATTCAAGAAGAAACATTTGAGCCTGCGGTGATAAACCGTATCTTTTATGCTTTAGAGTCAGCGCAAAAAAAGAAAGTAGCACCAACAGTGGACCGTAAAATCATGCTTGATTGGAACGCTTTGCTGATTGCCTCATTAGCAAAAGCAAGCTTAGTGCTGAATAAAAGTGAATGGTTAGATATGGCCATTAAATGTGATTTAACTTGTCAGTCCATCCTCTTTAAAGAGGGTCAGTGGTTCCATTGTAGTTATCAGCAACACGTCACTAAGTCTTGTTATATTGATGATATAGCAAATTATATTCAAGCAAAATTACAGTTATATCTTGCAACCTCTGAAGCACATTTTTTAACTGAGGCAAAGGAATTAATTAAAGAGGCTGAACGTTTCTATGACGAAGATAATCAGTTATATCGACAAAATCCGATCGAAGACAATACGTTGATTGTGAATCCTTGGTCTTGGGATGATCATGCTGTGCCAAGTGGTAATGGGATGATGGCTTTTAACATGATTATGCTTTGCTTGATAGACGGTGATCATGAATACAGAGAAAGATGGGATGCGCTTAGACAAACGTACGAAAAAGTTGTTTCAGATAAGAGAACATGCGGACAAATGATTTCAGCGTTAGCACTCTCTCAGCACGGTTTATTAATTAAAGCAGACTGGTCAAAGCGTCCTCATGACCTAAAATGCTCACCTACATGGCTCATGCAGTATTCTACAAACCAAAAGGTGATTTGCTGTGATTTCAATGGTTGTTTAAACCAAGTGCATGGTTTTGATGATCTACGATCAATATAAAGAGCATCTGCTATTGGTCTGAGTACTAAGTTTACTTTTGATCAAACTTTAATACGGCCAAAAAAGCTTCTTGAGGAATCGAAATCCTTCCAAACTGTTTCATCCTTTTTTTACCTGCTTTTTGTTTTTCAAGCAATTTTCTTTTACGGCTGACATCCCCACCGTAACATTTTGCAGTCACATTTTTTCGCATTGCACTCACTGTTTCTCTCGCAATGATATTCCCACCAATTGCAGCTTGGATTGCAACGGCATACATCTGTTTTGGAATCAGTGATTTCAATTTTTCCGCAAGTGACCTGCCAAATCCTTGTGCGCGATCTTTGTGAACAATCGCAGCCAGTGCGTCTACTTTATCGCCATTGATTAAGATATCTAATTTTACCATTGGGGATTGTTGATAGTGAGAAAAAGCATAATCTAAGGAGGCATATCCTCGACTCAGAGATTTTACACGGTCGAAAAAATCAAGAACAATTTCGTTCATAGGTAAGTGATATGATAAGGCGATTTGTTTACCGACATATTGCAGGTCTTGTTGACGACCTCTTCGCTCTTCACATAATTTAATGATGGCACCTAAATGTTCTTCTGGTGTCAGAATTTGTGTCATGGCAATCGGTTCTTCAATGTGACGAATATGATTAGGCTGAGGGAGTGATTTGGGGCTATGAAGAAACTGTAAAGTACCGTCCATAGAGGTCACCTTATACTGTACAGTTGGGGCTGTCATAATCAGGTCAATTTGATATTCTCTTTCAAGACGTTCTCGAATGATCTCCATATGGAGTAATCCAAGAAATCCACACCTAAACCCAAATCCTAGAGCATCCGATGATTCAGGTTCGAACTGTAATGAGGAATCATTGAGAGTTAATTTATCTAACGCTTCTCTAAAATCCTGGTAATCGTCAGTACTCATTGGAAACAATCCAGCATATACTTGTGGTTTAGATTGTTCGAAACCACTTAAAGGTTGTTCTGCGGGCTGATAGGCTTGTGTGATTGTATCACCAACGGGTGCGCCTTTGATATTCTTGATACCTGCAATCATATAGCCGACTTGGCCA
>CENJ01030607.1_pt1 | contig 11442 bp, 8 predicted proteins | sample 356161 | NCBI WGS metagenome assembly CENJ01 (sample SAMEA2619531, study PRJEB7988) | marine metagenome | biome: marine biome (ENVO:00000447); feature: surface water layer (ENVO:00002042); material: "saline water (ENVO:00002010), including plankton (ENVO:xxxxxxxx)" | depth 5 m
AAAGGTATAGTTAAAAGTAATGTTAAAGGATGGCACTCCAACAATTTCAATTTAACAGATGAAAATGTAATTGAATTTATTAATTTGATTACCCCAAATATCAATAATGTTTTAAATGATATGAATTGGGATATATCTAAACAAAAAACTAAGATAGCAGCTATGTGGGCAATAATTAATATAGGTGGTGCTTCAAATTCAAGACATCATCATGGAAACAGTGATATTAGTGGTGCTTATTATGTAAGAGCACCTAAGGACTGTGGTGAGATTGTTTTTTATGATCCAAGACCTGCCCCAGTATATTTTCATCCATTATCAACAAAACCAAACAGTTTAAATGCTACACAGAATTCAGTAAATCCTGTGGAAGGCGGATTGGTTCTCTTTCCTAGTTACTTAGATCATTCAGTGAACCCAAATATCAGCAATGAAGAGAGAATTGTGGTAAGTTTTAATATTAATTTAATTAGGAAATAAATACTCTTAGATTAAAATTTTTTTAGACTAAGTGAAAAAATTTAAATGAATTATAAAGGTCTAATTGAAAATGGAATTAAGTTAGCCCGAAAGGGAAAGTTTATTGAAGCTGAGAATAATTTTAAAAAAGCTATTGAAAAAGATTCAAGTCTTACTGATTCTTATATAAATTTGGCAAATATATATATAATACAGAAGAGAATAGAAGACAGTATTAATTTATTAACTACTTATTTAATTAATATATCTTTTAATCAAAATATCATTGATCATTTTTGGAAAATTAGCCAAAATTTTAATAGAGAAGAAAAGTTCTTTAAAATAATTAGTTTCTTTGAAGATTCAAAAACCCTAAATAAAAAAGATTTAGCTTATATATATTATCTGCATGGAAGATATTATGCAAAGGTAAATAACATAGAATTATCAATCGAATATTTTAAAAAATCTATATTCTTAGATGAATTATTCACAGATAGTTACATCAATCTTGTAGACTGGTTAGAAAGGATAAATGAAATTTCACAAGCAAACTTATATTTAAATAAGTTTAATAATTTAGTTAAAAAAATTGATTTTAAAATAAAGTTTTTTGAAGCATTATTATTGTCGAGAAGAAAAAAGTACAAAGCGTCTGAAAATATTTTAAACAAATATGAGTTAGAAAAATATTTCGAAAAAAATAAATATTATTACATTAGAGTATTAAATCTTAAATCGAAAAATAATGAGAGGTTAAAAAATTTTTCAATAGCTTATGATTCAATTGTGAAAAGAAACCTGTTTTTATCCGGTTTAGAAGAATATAAAAAAATTGATAGAGGTGATATTGACCAAACAATAATAAATTATAAGAAAGTATACTCAAAACAAAATAATCCTGTTGATATTAATGAGTTAAAAATGGTTAAAAAAATTGATCTAACTTTTTTAATTGGATTTCCAAGATCTGGCACTACATTGCTAGATACTATATTGCGTACTCATTCAAAAACACATGTATTAGAGGAAAAGCTTTATCTTGAAAATACAAAAAATTATTACTTTACCTCTAAAGATAATAAACTTGATACAATTAATAATATTTCATTAGAAGAGATAAAAAATTTGCGTAAATATTATTTTGATCAAATAAACATTGATTATAAAAATATAGTAAATGTAATTGATAAATTACCTCTTACAATTACAGAATTAGGATTTGTAAAAAAAATTTTTCCAGATGCAAAAATAATTCTAGCATTAAGACATCCATGCGATGTAGTTATAAGCTGTTTTTTTAGCTCTTTCAAAATAAATAGGGCTATGATTAATTTTTTGAGTATTAAAAACACATTAGATTTTTATAATAAAGTATTAGATCTATTCGAATTTTATGAGAGTAAGTTAAATCTTGAAATTATAAAAATAAAATATGAAGATATTGTTTTAGATTTTGAAAATGAAACAAAAAAATTATTTAAATTTTTAAACCTTGAATATGAGGAGGGTATTAATAAATTTTATAAAACCGCTCTAAATAGAAAAATGATATCGACGCCTAGTTACTCACAAGTAACTAATCCTATTTATTCAAGCTCTATTGATAGATGGAAAAATTATGAATCGTTAGTTAAGATTGAAAAACCTTTAAGAAAATGGATAAAGAAACTTAATTATTAAAACTGAAACTTCTTTTTTAGTAAACAAATAGATTAGAATTAACACTCAATTTAATATTTCCAAGTTATAAAACAAATACTTTGTAAAGTATGTTGAGGTATATAGTCAATTTTAAAAAAAATTTTAATTTAAAAAAATAATAATACGAAAAAGAATATGAATTTGTTCATAATTGTTTTAATTTAATACAAATTTATTATATTAAAAAAATGTCTCCCAGATCTATAAATAAAAAAATAATATTTTTTTTGTTTTTTTTTACATTTACATGCCTAACAATAGTTTTTTACAATTTATCAAATCTTAAAAATTTAAAATTTAATTGGGATGAAGCTGATTATGTTAATGCTTCTATTAAAGGTTTTTATGAAAATTATACTGATAATGAAAGCTTATCTATAAAACAATTTATTTATATAGGTAAAGAAAAATATTTTAATAGAAATTTAGATATTAACATAATTAAAAATTTTATAGATGAAGAAAACGATAATTATCATTTAAGACACTATCATCCTCCACTGCCGGTTTATTATTGGAGTTTTTTTATCTCTAAAAACGATTCTATAAATGAAATTAATAAAAAGCTCAGGCTGAGCTTAATGATTTTGTATTTATTTTTTATACTTATTGTGCTCTTATCAATATATAATTCCTTGCAAGTCAATTATTTTAGAATTTCTTTAGCTTTAGTTTTTGTAAGTGCTTTTATAACTAATAAAGTTTTTATTAATGGTTTTATTAATTTACAATTTCATATCTTCTATGCGCTGATTCTCACGTATCACATATACAGCCTAATAAATATGTATATGAAAAAAAGTAGTACCTTTATCTCCTTTAATTTTATTTTATCAACTGCACTTCTTATAATAACACTTCACACATCCTTAATATCAATTTTTGCTACTTTATTATCTATAATTTATCTAAATAGAATAAGTGAAAATAAAATTTCCTTTATCAGATTAATTAAATATATATTTTTATCATTATTGGTAACAATAATATTATTTCCACCAATGATTACCAAACTGTATTATGGAAAAATTTTTTTAACATACGTCTATAAACTTGTTTTGCTCAAAGGTAATGAGTTTTCAATGTATGGGGGTTTGTTGGATAAATGGTACAATTTTTTCTATGTCAATAATTATATTTTTATTTTACCTTTATTTTGTGCTTTAGTGTCTATAATAAATTATAAAGAAGCAAATAGATATTTAAATGTATTTATTATTCATGGTTTTTTTTATTCAATTTTTATATCTCCATTTTTTGTGTCTTTTAATTATATTATTCCTGCCCTTACCTGTATTATTCTTTTCACTATAAATTATGTAAGTTTAGGCCATAATTTAGAAACAAAAAATAAAAAAATTTTAGCCTTATCACTCTCAATATTAGTTCTTATTACAAATTTAATTTTGCTAAAAACTGATGAGTATAAAAATCTAGTTACAGATTATAACAAACGCTTAGAAAGCGTTATTACCTTGATAGATAAGGATGTAAAAAAAAATTATCTCATAGATGGATCTCACATATTTAAAATGTATACAAAAAATAACAATATTGATGAATTGTCTATTTTATCCAGAACAAAAGGCGATTTTGCAATTAGGAAAAATTTTGAATATGTTTCTGCTGAAAACAAAATTATAGAAGGAAGTTACGACTACATAATTCTTCAAAAGAATAGAATATTTTCTGAAGAGAGGGTTATATTTTTAAAGAATAATAATTACTTCAAGATTGAGAATAAAAATTATGATATATATCAATTGAAAAAATAAAATAAATTATTAAAATTTATGAAATTTAATTTATTAGAAAAAATTAACTGCCCTATTTGTAAGTCAAAAGACTTTAAAATAATAAAAAAAGCCATTATTAAAACTAATACAAACTATAAAAAAAAATATGATTTGTTCAATTCTTCTAGCAATCACAAACTTACACAACAACTTGTTAAGTGTAAAAAATGTGAACTAGTTTATGTCAACCCACGTCTTTCAAATGAAATAATTAATAAAGGATATTCTTATAATAAAGATGAGAAATTTATTCTTCAAAATCAAGAAAGAATTCAAACTTTTAAGATTAACTTAAAAAAAGTAATTAAGATAATAGGATTTAATAAAAAAAAAATTTCAATATTGGATGTGGGTTCAGCTGGTGGTGCATTTTTATTATCCATCAAAAATTCATTGATTGAATGTGACGGTATAGAGCCTAATAGTTGGTTAGTTGAAGGAGCCAAGAAAAAATTTCCAAATTTGAATATTTATTCAACTACTCTTGAAAAATTTGATAAACATAAGAAATATGACCTGATTACTTATTGGGATGTTTTTGAACACTTAACAGATATAAATAGTGAAATTATTCATATTAATAAATTTTTAAAAAATAACAGTTTTCTTCTCCTAAACATCCCAGATTATGGAAGCACATTTAGAAAGTTACTTGGTTTTAAATGGCCATTTTTTTTGGATGTTCATTTATATTATTTTGAAAAAAAAACGATTAGCTTATTTATGAAAAATAATGGTTTTAATTTGCTTCAAGTTATCAAACATAAACAAATATTAAAATTAGGTTATATAATGGAAAGAGTTATAAATGTTTTTCCTATATTGAAATTTCTTGAAACAATAATAAAGTTTTTAAATATCCATAATATCAGAATAAAATACAATGTTGGGCAAAATATTTATATTTTTAAAAAATCATGATTTTATATAAGGATTTTACAGCAGTTATTCCTGCAGCAGGAAAGGGAAGTAGGTTTGATAAAAATAAAAATAAGCTATTATACAAAATTAAGGGGAAAACAATTTTTGAAAATGTACTTGATAAAATAAAATTCTTTTCAAATAACATTGTTATTATTGTCTCAAAAGATAATCTATATGAAATTAAAAATATTGCATCTCATAAAAAATATAAACAAATTAAGTTTGTTTTTGTATTACAAAAAAATCCAAATGGTATGGGTTATGCAATAAATTTGGCAATGCCAAAAGTGAAAACTAAAAATTTTTTTTTAATTTGGGCGGATCAACTTGGTATTTCCACTCAAACAATTAATAAAAGCATTAAAGCTTTTATATCAAGATCAAATCACTCTATAGTTTTTCCAACGATCAAGAAAACAAAACCATATACTTTGGTTGTTAAAAATAAATCTGGTTTAGTAAATAAGGTTCTACAATCCAGAGAAGAATCCCTAGAAAAAAAATTTGGAGAAACTGATTGTGGTTTTTTTGTTTGCAATACTTCAGTTATTAAGTTTTTTTTAAAAAATTTAATAAATAAAAAATTGATAATTACAAAAAAAACAAAAGAGTATGATTTTCTTAAATCGTTTAAATATATATCAAAAAAAAATTTAATTTCTACAGTTCCTGCAAAATTTTCTTTTGAGTCAAAAGGAATTAATACTAAAAAGGATTTAGAATATTTATTAAAAAAAATCTAATATGAAGAATGTATCAATAATTATTCCTGCTTTTAATGAAGAAAAAACAATTAAAAAATTACTTAATAAAATTCTCTCTATTGATTTAAGTAATATTAATTTTACTAAAGAAATAATAATTGTAGATGATGGCTCAACAGATAAGACTGCAGAGATTTGTAGTAGTTACAAAAATATAAAATTAATTAAACAAAACAATATGGGGAAAGGAAGTGCTGTTCAAAAAGGTATATTACATAGTAATGGTGATTATATATTAGTACAAGATGCAGACATGGAATATGATCCTTTCTATTATCATAAATTACTTATGCCTTTTGTAGAAAAAAAAAATAACATTGCAGTTTTTGGATCAAGATATTTAAGAGAAGATAGATCTTTAATAAAAAAACCCTTTAAAGATCAGAATATTTTTGCCTTTTTTTTTAATTATTTTCTTTCTTTTTTATTTTTAATTGTACATGGTAAATTTATTAGTGATTTACTTACTGGTTATAAAATTTATGAAAAAGAATTTTTTAATGAAAACAGAATCTACACAAAAGGTTTTGAAACTGACCATGAGATAACTGTTAAACTTTTAAAGAATCAAATAAATATTATTGAAATTCCGATAAAGTACTATCCTAGAACAAAAAAAGAGGGTAAAAAAATATCTTTTAAAGATGCTGTAAAAGCTGTTTTAGCAGTAATAAAATATAAGTTTACAAATTGAAATATATGAGTTGTACTTTAATAAACCCCAATTTAGTTATTCAAAAAAATGATAAATTTACAACAGGCATTGTGTATATGCCTATTGGGTTAGCATACGCCTCTGCTTCACTAAATAAAAATGGTATAGAGCATGAAGTCCTTGATCTTTTTGGCAAGCTTCCGAATAGATATATAAAAAAAAATGGTTTTTTAATTTTAGGAGAACAAATTAGTAACTATTCATTTGAAGAAAATAAAAATGTTTGTTTTTTTTTATATGCTAATCAAGTAATTAATCATATTTCAATTATTAATATATCTAAAATATTAAAAAAAAAATATCCTAAAACTCCACTTATAGTAATTGAAAATACTCAAGCTGTTACAGCTTATTCTTTAAAAAAAGTGTCAAAAGAATTTTTTGATATTGGTTGTGATTATTTACTTACAGGGGAAAATGAACTAGCAATACCAAAGATTTACAACGCCATAAAATCTAATAATTCACTGTCAGAAATAGAAGGGCTTATTGGAAAAAATTTCTCAAACAATAAAAGCATCATTGATGATATTGATAACTTAAGGTTCCCAAACTGGGAAAAATTTCCTCTAAATAATTATTGGTCCTTAGGACATGCTCATGGTCCATTAACAGCTAAAAGATATTTGCCAATACTGACATCAAGAGGTTGCCCATACCCATGCAAATTTTGTATTGTTCCAGAACTTAACAATAGAAAGTGGAGGTATAGAACTGCAAAAAATATAGTTGATGAGATTGAATTTTTTAAAAATAACTATTCCGTTAATGAATTTCATGTTGAAGACTTAAACCCTACAGTCAATGATAAAAGAACCAGGGAAATTTGTAATGAAATCATTAAAAGAAAATTAAAAATTCATTGGAAAATATGTGCTGGAACAAAAATTGAATCGATAAAAAATGAAGAAACTATTGATTTAATGCAAGAATCAGGTTGCCGATATATTTCTATCTCACCAGAAAGTGGTTCAAAAAATGTAATGAAAAGCATTAATAAACCGTTTAATTTAAAGCATGCAAACAGAATTATTAAAAGAATGAATGATAAAAATATATTCTCCCAAGCATGTTTTGTTTTAGGCTATATAGATGAAACAAAGAAAGACTTAATTGAAACAAGAAAATTAATATTTAATCTTACTAAAAATGGTGTTGATGAGATAGCAATTTTTATTATTACTCCTATTCCAGGGTCGGAAATTTTTGATAGTTTTGATGGTTATAAAAGTTTATCAGAATTAACATTTTCACCATTATGGAGGAAAGATTTTAAAAAACTAAACTTTATTAGGCTTTATTTCTATGTATATTTTTTATTTTGGAAAACAGTTTTTCATCCTATTAAAATTATGTCTCAGGTGTTAAGATTTTTTTCTAAAAAATTTAACACAAAAATGGAAATGGTTCCTTTTAAGTTCTTAAAAAACACTTTTTTTATAAGTGAACAAAAATAATTTAAATATTACTTTTTTTTGTGGCGGAAGCGGCTGCTCTGGGTTTATCAAATTTTTAAATAATTTTGAAAATATTAAAATAAATCTAATAATCAATGGTTATGATTACGGCAAATCTAGTGGAAAAGTAAGAGATGTTGTTTTTGGCATGCTTGGACCCTCTGATTTTAGAAAAAATATTTCTTCTTTAATGGATGATAATGATATTATAAAAAAAATACTTGATTATAGATTGAAAGATTATCTGGAATATCAGAACTTATTAAAAATACTAAATAATGAATATGAAGGAAGTATTTTAAGTAAGTTAATTTTTAATTTACCGTTTAAAAAATATAATACATTTCAAAAACATATTAATATATTTCATGACCATATTAAAAAAATAAAAAAAAAGGAAATACAAGATAAATTTTTTGAGGATTTTTCAATTGGCAATATTCTTTTTGGAGGATTTTATTTAGACTCAAAAAGTTTTAATAAAGCATTAAGTGGATATAGTATATTTGCGGATTTTAAACATAATATTCATAATGTAACGAATGGAGATAATCTATATTTGTACTCTTTAGGGGAGTTAGGAAAAATATCGAATGAGGCTCAAATTATTGAAAATACTAATTCAGAAAAAATTGAAGATATTTATTTATTAAAAGAAAATCTATCAAAAGAGAGGATTTTAGAAATTGAAGCTTTAAATTATAAGGATAAGAAAATATTATTAGACAATCTTCATGAAACCCCTGATATAAACTCTGAAATTATATCTGTTTTAAATAATTCAGATCTAATAATTTTTGGACCTGGAACACAACACTCATCCCTTTTTCCGACGTACCTAACTAGAGGATTAAGCAGCATCTTATCAAAAACAAATTCAAAAAAAATTATGTTAACAAATATTTATTTTGATAATGATTTATTAAAAGAAAATGGATTATCGTTAATACAAAAATTTAGCTATTATATGTCACATAAAAAATCATCTTACGACAATGCTATGGTCGACTATATTTTTCTTAACAAATTTGATGAAGAAAATATTAATCTTGAAAATACAAAAAAGTATTTTCCCTCTGAAATTTTCAAAGATAAAAAAATAAAAATGTTGGATTTTGAAGGTCAAAAGGGGAAACATCTTCCACAGTTAGTTTTTGAAGAGATTTCAAAAAATACTAATTTAGAGATAAAATTAAAAGGGAAAAATAGTTTTTTTCTAGTTTCTATAGTCGTACCATGTCTTAATGAAGAAGAAAAAATTTCCAAAGTTTTAGAAAACTTAATCAATCTTAATTTAAATAATCTTGATTTAGAGAAAGAGATAATTGTTGTTGATGGTGGCTCACAAGACCAAAGTATACAAATTTGTAAAAATTTTCGTGATATAAAAGTTTACTCACTCAAAGGTAAAGGAAGAGGTGAATCAATAAATTATGGAATTAAAAAAGCTAAAGGAGATATTGTGGTAACATTTCCTTCAGATGGGGAGTATTCAACTTTTGATATTATAAAGGCAATTAATCAACTATATATAAAAGACACATATGTTGTCTATGGAAGTAGAATGATTAAATATGATCAAGAAAAATATTTAAAAAAAATATATAAAAATAATTTATTCTTATATTGGACAAGTAATTTTGGTGGTTTGCTCATAAGACTCTTGATATTAATCTTTTACAATAAATATATCGCAGATCCTTTTACTTCACTTAAGGCCTTCAAATCAGATGTTATAAAAAAGGTAAAGAATAATTTTAAAGGCGTAGATTATGATATAAATCAAATTATTCAACTTACTAAAAATAAAATTTATATTAATGAAATTGAAGTTAATTATTTTCCAAGATCATATGAGAGGGGGAAAAAAACAAATATTTTTGAAGGATTAAAATCTTTATTAGTAATTTTTAGCTCGTTATTTACTAAAAACCAAAAAAAAATCTTAGAAAATACCACAAATGATATTTCCTCAAAATAAATCTACAAATTATTATTTTTTGTTTTTACTTTTTTTTATATGTATTTTTGCACATTTTATTCCTTTTGAAAGGGCTATAATTTCTTCGGATACTTTTACTTTTATAGGTGCAAAAAAGAATGGTTTGGATAATTTTTTATTAAGACCAGATAGGCCTTTTGAATATATAATTCATGAATTGGAATATTTTTTTTTACAATATAATTTTAAACTTTATTTCGTCTATCTTTTATTTTCAGTTTTTTTTTTAATATCATCAATATATTTTTTTTTTAAATTATTTTTTAACTCTCAAATTTCTTTTTTAATAACATCCTTATATTTGTTATTGCCATATAAATTGGAGATTTATCATTCTTCAATCTTTGCTTGGATCAATATCATCGATGCTATGTATATTTTTAGTATCATATTTTTTATACTATTTCTTAAAACAGGCCAAAAAAAATATTTTTTAATTTCATTTCTTGTTTATGCAATATGTATATTATCTAGAGAAAGTGGTTTTTTTATTCCTTTAATTTTTATTGCATATGTTTATTTAATATTAAAAGATAAAAGTTTTTTTAATAATTTAAAAATTTTATCTCCCTACTTTATATTAATGATTTTAAATCTTATTTATAGGTTTACAGGAGGTTTTTTTAATACTTCAAATACAGGCAGAGAAATACTTTTATCAAATATACCATATGGAATTATAGATTTTTTTAACATTTTTTTTGGTAGATATTTATTTAAACATATTATTTATGGGCTTTATCAATTTATGGGATACAGCTTTTTTGTTATTTTAATTTTTTGTTTCATAAATTTAATAATTGTTTTTATTTTCTCAAAAAGTTTATCTAAAAGTAAATTACCAAATCTTAAAAAAAATTATTTAATTTTTTTCATTTTTTTTATTTTAATTTCTTTAACACCCAATGTAATTAATGGCAGTATCGGTGGAAGAAGTACTATTATTGCAAGTTTAGGGATTAGTTTTATTTTGGTTTATTTTGTTAATTTTTTTTATACCAATTATAAAAAATTAACTTATTTATTTATATTTTTGTTATTGATCATTTCTCAAGGCAATTCTTTAGCTCAGGTAATTTCTCTTAGAATACCAAATGCGATATTCGAATATACAGTAGACAATCAAAAACAAATTAATAAATACAAAAACATAATTATTGATACAAAAAGTTTTGCTGAAAATATTAACTATACACTATTAAACAAAAAAGGTTTTGATAAACTGAAACTCAATTATAATAAATTTAATATTCTTAATACTTACATGGGAGCACAATGTTTTGAATCTTGGGGATTAGTGGCTATGACAAATTACGCTTTAAAAAATAAAAATAAAAAAATATATATTACAACTGAGAGTCTAAAAAATAACAATAATTTTGTCGAGTCAGCAATTTATACAAATGCAGGATATAATAATATGTTTTTAAGAGAAGAAATTTCTGTTGAAGAAAATGATGTTTATATAATTAATTACAGCAAGGTTTACAAAAATGGTTACCTAGTTGGAAAAAGATTTTAATATATGCCTATACTGCTATTAATCACTTTCGAGAGGTGCTTTATTTTTAGTCTGGGCGAAGGGATTCGAACCCTCGACTTCAACCTTGGCAAGGTTGCC
>CENJ01172670.1_pt1 | contig 11441 bp, 9 predicted proteins | sample 356161 | NCBI WGS metagenome assembly CENJ01 (sample SAMEA2619531, study PRJEB7988) | marine metagenome | biome: marine biome (ENVO:00000447); feature: surface water layer (ENVO:00002042); material: "saline water (ENVO:00002010), including plankton (ENVO:xxxxxxxx)" | depth 5 m
AGCGGCCTAGCCTATCCGCTTGATCATCGGGACCTCCCGGTCCTTGCTGTAGACTAGAGGCGTCCGGCACAATCCTCCGCGAGCCGCGCAACTCTAGCTAAAGGGTCTACCAATGCATATCTTGTCCTCATCACAGGCATCTCTGCTGCCAATAAATACAGCCCTGAAAGCCTTATTTACAGCAGTCACCAACACCGGTTGGGCCGGCTATGTACTTTTGCTGACAACAGTCACCGCTTTCGCGGACACGGCAACGACCGCTCACGCCATTGACCAGGATGCGGCCTATCACGTCAGCGGCCTATCCCAGCCTGCACATATCATCGTAGACGAATGGGGCGTGCCGCATCTGTATGCCAAGGATCACTACGACGTCTTTTTTGTACAGGGATTTAATGCAGCAAGGGATCGGCTCTGGCAAATCGATCTTTGGCGCAGGCGCGGCCTGGGTTTGTTGTCTGAGGTATTAGGGTCGGCCTACGCGGAGCAAGACCGAGCCGCGCGATTGTTCTTGTATCGCCAGGATATGTACAGCGAGTGGCTTGCTTATGGCAACGACGCGAAACGCATCACCGAAGCCTTTACCGACGGTATCAACGCGTACGTCGACCTAGTGGGCGCAAACCCTAAGCTCCTGCCCCCGGAGTTTGCCTTGTTGGGTTATCAGCCCGCTCGCTGGCAGCCGGACGATGTGGTGCGAATTCGCAGTAACGGGTTATGGCGCAATGTGGCAACTGAAGCCTGGCGAGCACGTATGGCCTGTCGGGGCAAACTCGATATCGCCGCGCGTTGGAAGGTATTGGAGCCGACCTGGGAAACCCGAGTACCCGAGGGCATGGATCCCTGCGTTATCCCGAATAACGTGCTGGATACTTACTTCCTCGCTAAGGCTCCAGTCAGCTTTGAAGCAACCCAAAGCGCTGCTAAAGTGGTCGCAGCTGCCGCACAAGACGCTTTTCATCTGGATGTGGGGAGCAACAACTGGGTCGTTCATGGTAACCAGACCGATACCGGTCGACCGATATTGGCCGACGACCCGCATCGCGGTCATGCTGTGCCTTCGCTTCGTTACATCAGCCACCTGAAAGCACCGGGCATCAACGTGATCGGTGCCGGCGAGCCAGCGTTGCCCGGCATTTCTATAGGCCACAATGAACGCATCGCTTTCGGTTTGACCATTTTTCCTATCGACCAAGAGGACCTCTACGTTTACGAGCGAGCCGGTGGCAAGCCTGAGGCAGGCGAATCAATCGGCTATAGCTACCAAGGGCGCGTCGAGCCAATACAAACAATCAAGGAAAGCATCCCGGTGCGCGGTGGCAAATCGATCGAGGCTACCCTTACCTTTACTCGCCACGGTCCAATCGTTGCCGAGACCGACACCCACCTGTTTGCCGTTCGAGCTGCGTGGCTAGAACCTGGCATGGCACCCTACTTTGGCAGCATTGAATACATGCGCGCCTCTAACTTTAGAACGTTCATAGCGGCCCTAAATCGTTGGGGCGCGCCTTCCGAAAATCAGGTGTATGCCGACGTCGATGGCAATATAGGCTACAAGCCTGCGGGCCGATTCCCGAAGCGGGACAACTGGGACGGCTTACTGCCTGTCCCTGGGGATGGCCGCTATGAGTGGGACGGTTATTTCGACATGGATGTATTGCCCGAAGAGTACAACCCGCAACGCGGATTCTCCGGCACTGCCAATGCACTGAGTCTGCCCGACGACTATCCAATTGATGATTACAAAGTCGGCTTTGAGTGGTCTGCACCGTGGCGCTACAAGCGCCTGTGGTCGGTATTGGAAAACGATAGAACCCACACCATGCAAGACTCCAAGGATTTACAGCGAGATTACACCTCCCTGCTTTCCCAGGCGGTTTTGCAGCAGTTGCCTGAGTTAGCTAAGCAAGTCCCCGATGCCGGTACGATGCTCAGCTCATGGGACGGCAGCCTCGAGATCGACAGCCCAGCCGCAGCCTTATGGGCAGTCTGGTACTTTCGGCATTTGAACCCCGGTTTGAGCCAACTGCTCCTGGACGACGGCACAGATCTGGCGACTATGCCGGACCTAGACTCTCTCACAGTGCTCCAAATGCTGGAAACTGACGCTGGCAAAGAGGTTGCCATCAACACCTTGGCGACGGCGTTCGACGCAACACAAGAGTTGCTCGGTCAAGACACGGAACGGTGGTCCTGGGGACAGTTGCATCAGATCCGGTTTCAGCACCCTCTTCTGGCGCTAGCACCGGATGCGCTACAAAGCCGCTTACGCCTGCCCGAGCTACCCCGTGGCGGCAGCGCTAATACCACCAACAACACAGGCTTCGGCGCAGATTCGTTTGACGTTCGCAGCGGCGCGTCTTTCCGGATGGTCGTCGACGTAGGTAACTGGGACGCTGCGCGCATGACCAATGCGCCAGGCCAATCCGGTGATCCACGATCTCGCTTTTACCAAAACTTGTTGAAGGTTTGGGCCACTGAAGGTGATCTGCCGCTGGTCTTCAGCGATGAGAAAGTGCTTGAACATCAAGTGCTGCGGATTGACTTGATTCCCGCTAAATCGGAATAAAGTCATAGCCACACCAGATCTGCGGTGTGTTTTGAAATGCGTAACGCCCAGTAAGCGCTTCCTGTAGCGCTGAGCCCAGCTTTAGACATGGCACTGGACGTCACGCATCGGTGAAGGTTGCGACCGGCACTCAAACACCGCCAACCAACTTAGCCCGCAGACGCCTATTTCTTGCTTAACCTGCGGCCATTTCCCGCTGAACCTATCGTCCCCACTGAAAACCTGTGCCTGCCGACAAATTGTGCCGTCGGGTAAAACTTACGGCTCAATAGACCGGTCATGAGTGACTCTGCCGGACAGGCGTCCTTGCAGCACCCGGAGACGGCAGGTGAACTGTCGATGGCGTTGGCCAACCTAGGCCACTCGTTTTCATCTGTTTGAATACCATTGATCCGTTAATTAACGCTTTTCGTTAAATTTATCATGTTAATCGTTAGCTTCAGCGTCTAAGTTTCATCTCAAATCAAACATGTGAGAACAATCTCATGCGATTGCTTAAACCACTAAGCTTAATATTTTTAGTGATAGTGCAGAGTTCCTGGTCTTCCAAAGCAGAAAAGCCGGTCGGCCAAGTCACCGAAGCGAACGCTCAAGCGAACACCAGAACAAGCGTGCGGGAAAACACCAGAGACGGCGCCAACGAGAGCTACAAGGCGAACTATCCATCATATGGGCGCAGCAGCGGTCTGGATCGTCGCGTTAATCGCAACACCGAGCCACGGCGAAAACAGGTGCTCTATACACTACCCTTTGTCGCAAAGGCTGATCCATTAGCTGCGAAAGCAATGACTCAGAGCGATACCGCCCGCAAAATCATTTGGTTCGACACTTACGAAAAAACGCGCTCGCGCCCTGTGCAACATACAAGACTAGTAAGGCTGAGTGATCAATATTTGGAAAAACCCCTAGGAAATAGGCCAGAACTAATGGAGCCACACAAATGAATAACCAGATCGAAACTCATAGCAACCAGCTACAGCGTGTTTGCTTCATAGTGAGGGCTCTGTGTTGGATCGTTGGGGGGATGATTCTTATCTCTCTTGCCTCTCACTACTTCTTTAACACCTTGCCGCCGTCGAGCGGCATCGACGTCATGATAGACGCCAGCGGTGATGCTAACTTCCTGTATCTGCCGGAATCCCAGACGGGTCAGTTAGGCGACTCAGTGCAAATGATCCCGATCGCAGAATCCGACACTTGGATTGCATATTTGCAATTCGGCATTCTCGGTGACCTCATGCTAATCGGTTTGCTGTGCATGCTTTTCCAACTAGAACGCTTGTTCCAGCAATACCAAAAGCAGGTTTATTTCGGCGCCGGGAATCATCGTCGCCTCAAATGGGTTGCTTCGATTCTGTTCGTATTAGTTCTCCTAGAACCGTTGCAGCTCTACTTAGTTGCAAACTGGCTGCCCAAGTTTACCAATACACCCGTATTGACGGAGCTTCCAAACCTATCTGCAATGCCAGAGTCCCCGGCGAGTGAAATGTTTGTTGGACATGCAGCCGTCATGGCCATTCAGATCAATCTGCCATTGTTATGCATCAGCGTTGCGTTGTACTTCATGGCGCTTGTGCTGGAAAAAGCGAGGCTACTAAAAATCGACAGTGACATGACTATTTAAGTTGTAACGCAAAAGGTTATCGCATGACTGAATCTACTGACAAAACTACAAAAATCGAGGTCAACCTAGACCTCGTTATGGCAAGGGAAAAAACGCGCTTGAACGAACTAGCAGAGCTGGTGGGTATCTCGGCACAAAACCTCTCTATTCTGAAAAACGGCAAAGCTCGAGCCATTCGTTTCTCGACTTTAGAAGCCCTATGCAAAGCGCTGAATTGTCAGCCTGGCGACTTACTGGTCTACAACCAAACTGACTAACGCCAACAAGAAAGGCTTAACAAGACGCCATTGACAACGACACAACAGCGCAAAAAATTAGACGAACATACCGCAAACAAGCAGACCAAAAATGGCTGAAACATAAAGATCAAAAAACGGAAAAATTAGAAAGCAGATATAAAACACACGCTAAATCTAACGACTATTATTTTCGGTTGAAGAGTGCCTAGCAGTTAAAGAGTGCCTTGCGGTTAAAGAACGCCTGGCATAAAACCAGCGCAACCCAGGAGCGGTCACTGCGGTGAGCACCGTTCTGGCTGCACAGTAGGGCGGACAGGGAAGAGGGCCCAATCCGCGCTGGACTGATCTGATCAGCTTACAGCTAACCAATTTAGTCGGTCTCTTGCCGAAGCCATGTAGTTCTCTGCTTTACCGCGCGGGCTGAATATCCGCCAACATCTGGCGCAAGGTTGTGACAAAGGCCTCGGGCTGATCGAGAAAGACATGATGCTGAGCATCAGCGATGCCGACAGCTGGAAATTCGAACGGCACGAGCGACTGCATGTATGCCAAAGTGGTGGCACTGAATGATTCGCTGATTTCTCCATATATTACCCCTAGCGGGATCGCCAACTCACGATAGTCATCGGCCTGCCGATCGGTCTCAGTGAGCGTGGTCAATAGATCCTCGTCGAACTTCCAGCTCCAACCGCCCCCCTCAACCGGCATGACCGAATGCCGGCCAATATATTCGACGATGTATTCATTTTCGCAAGGCTGTGCTGGGAAGAGTCGAAATCGCTGCACAGCGGATGCTTTATCGGGATAAACCTTTGCTCGGCCTCCACCCATTTCGCCGCGGTCTGGCGCTGGCTCATCGGGATGGCGAATACCGGAATCGACAAGCACCAAACCAGCGAAAATTTCTGGGTAAAGATTGGCTGCTTTAACTGCCATGTAGCCGCCAAAACTGTGCGCTACAACCATAGCGTTGGGACCAAAACCGGCGTGTTCGATGACGGCTTTGATTTCTTTCGCATAAGTAGCACTGGCGTAATTGTAGCGGTAATCGGAGTCCCCCATGCCAGTGAGATCCATTGCGGCAACGGCGTAATCATTGAGAAATTGGGGCGCGATAAAATCCCACCATCGACTGTGGGCGTTCATACCATGAATAAAGACAAGGCCAGGTTTGCCTTCAGCCGGGTAGTATCGGTACGCCACATCACACTCTTCGACTTCGACATGGCGTGCTTCCGCTTCTACATCAACCGCCTGCCAAAACCAATCAGGTATTGTATTTTGGTTCCCTTTATCCCAACGAGCCATATACCCTCCTCGCCGCCCTTCGCTTTAAGCTCTCGTTTACTCCAACATGCACCCACATGTTTCTGGTGAGCCGCTTACAGTTTTCCACTGTCAGACGCGGCCGAAGATGCGGCGTTCCCGCTGCAAACAGGGTTTCGACCCGGTCTTGAAATTGAACCGCGCCCACCAACCTGTAAACGCGCTGCGGCACAAAACCCCGCTCAAATGCTAGCCATTTAATTGGCCAAAACGCTGCAGATGGAAATCGGTATCACCAAACAGCGTGTTGATGATCGTCAATCGCTTAAAGTAGTGGCCTACATTCAGCTCTTCTGTCATGCCCATACCGCCGTGCAATTGCACCGCACTCTGACCCACAAACTTACCGGATTTACCAACTTGCACTTTGAATGCGCTAACCGCTTTCTGTGCTGCTTCGTTGTAGCCTTCATCCATACGCATAGCCGCCATAAACATCATCGATTTTGATTGCTCGTGTTCCATAAACATATCGACCATACGATGCTGCAATACCTGAAACTTTCCAATCGCTTGACCAAACTGTTCGCGGGTTTTGCAGTATTCAACGGTATCTTTATAGAGTCGTTCCATGCAGCCTACGGCTTCAGCGCTAACAGCCAACGTGCCATCGTCAACCGCATGTTGCAGCGCCGCGAAGCCTTGGCCGGCTTCGCCCAGTAGCGCTTCTGCACCTACGCGCACATTTTCTAACGTCACTTCGGAAGCTCGGAATGCATCTACAGTCGGGTAGTCGCGACGGCTCACGCCTGCAGTATCCGCCGATAAGACGAAAAGAGAAATCCCGTCGGTATCGCGTTGTTCACCGCCAGTGCGCGCACTGACGACTAACACATCCGCACTGGGTCCGTTTAAAACAACCGCCTTGTATCCGTTTATTACGTAGCCATCGCCATCCGGCATCGCCGTCGTTGTCACATCGGCCAGATTAAATCGTGCTTGTGGCTCGGCGAACGCTAAAGCCGCTTGCTTGGAACCATCGATGATCGATGGGAGGTACTGTTCTTTCTGCGCTGCGCTGCCGGCGTACTTAATCGCGCCGCCAGCCAGAATTACGGTCGCTAGGAATGGTTCGATGACTAAGCCCTGACCGAACTGTTCTTGCAGAATGATTGATTCCATCGCGCCGCCGCCATAGCCGCCATCGTCTTCGCTAAACAGCATGCCAAGCCAACCCAAATCAGCAAAATTTTGCCAGTGTTCCGCACTTTGGCCCGCATCGCTGTGAGCTATCTTCTGCCTCGCGTCGAAGCCGTAGTCATTTTGAATAAAGCGGCTAACGCTTTCGTTCAAGAGGGTTTGTTCTTGGTTGAAGGAAAAATCCATCGCTTACCTCATTTCTCTGATTCTTTACTGATATTAAATCGTAATGGCCGGCTAAGTTTCCGGCCACGTCGACTGTCAATGTTGGGTTGCACGCTCCCCAGCGGCGTCATCCTCCGGCGACAGCAGCTGCTGCGCCAGATCATCCAGTTCCAGAGCCACCCCACAGACCTGGTTATGTAACGCTACTTGCATCGCCGTGGCGATGTCTAGGCCATTAACCAGGTTATCTGCACCAATTTGCGGTTCATTACTGCCCGCCGGCGGCGAGTCCTGCGGGAGCGCATAATACCCGAAGCTGGCCGTTTGTAGATCACCAATTTGCTGCCGAACCTGTAGTCCCCGAACCCGCACCCATTCAGTCATCGTACGGGTAGTTGCCGTGATACCTAAGGAGAGCTGTTGCGCAAGGCGGTGCTCGGACATGGCAAGACCCTCCACTGCGATTGCGATCTCTGCCACTTCGCGCAGTAACGCTGCTGGCGGATAAGGCAGCTTTGCGCAATAAGCTTCAAGACCGTCCAACTGGTACTGCAAACCAGCCGCAGCGGCTTGTGGTTGCGGATACCAAAAAACCGCGTCCGGTTGGTCCGTCTGCCACTTCAATAAGTTGCCCCAGACGCGCAGTTGATCGGCCTCATTAACGGCTAATATCTGCGCCGGTTGAATCGCAACTTGATCAAATTCCAGCGCGGTCCAGTGCATATCCAGCCAGCCGCTGCGGGAAGCCTGCGGTCGCGAATTGGCTAGCCCTATGGGCGCCGCAATCAGGCGGCTAGAGCCAGCTTCTTTGCCAGCCTCGGTCAGTTGCGCCCGACACAACAACCAATCCGTATGCCAGGGCATGGCACAACGCGCAATCGACCCGTGTAATCGCCACCTGCCCGCAGCGTCCTGCTGCACGGTCAATTGTGTGTCTGCCGGATGCGCTAGCGTCCATTGCGCTGCAAGTTGGGCGATGTCACGCATCCAGTCAGCGTGATTCTTGGCCAGACCCAAGTCGATCAGCATTGGGCCAATCAGTGCGGTGCCCAGATTATCCAGCGGCGGTGCGCCCGCCCGCGCGCACATGGCGCGCCAAGTCAGTAACTGCGATGCAGACCAATCCAGACCACCCCAAGCAACGGGCCAATGAGGCACACCCCAGCCTTGCTCAGCCAAAGCGCGATACCAGGCTCTGGTCAGGTTTGAACTCGGTGCATAAGCCGCCTTTGCGCGGACTTCCAAGTCGGCGGCTGTCAGCCAATGGCGAGTAATAAACGCTTCGGCTTCTTGCTCAAATTGTGCGCGAGTTTGCGGATCTTCCATGCGATTAAAGTGCCTGTTTGCATCGCTATATGGTCTGGGCAACGAGCAACGAACACCCAGCAATGTTGCGATTTAGTCCTTAGATTTGCCGACCAATTTTTTGCCTATTTCATACGTAGCAAAATGTTACCGAGGCAGGCAACATATCGCCATCTTAAGGGGTATCAACTGGGGATCACTATGGACTACAGCACAATTCTTTACGATGTCGAAGACGGCATTTTGACCATTACCCTAAACCGACCAGATCGGTTGAACGCGTTTAATGATGTCATGTTGAAGGAACTGGTAGACGCCTGCGATCGGGCCGACGCAGACGACGCGGTAAAAGCCATCATCGTTACGGGCGCGGGGCGCGGCTTTTGTGCCGGCGCAGATTTATCCAAGGGTGGCGATACCTTCAACTCCGATGCGCGCGCTGATCGCGAATCCGGCATGCGACGCGATGGCGGAGGCGTTCTGACACTACGCTTATACGAACTAAAAAAACCGATTATCGCCGCTATTAACGGTCCGGCAGTGGGTGTGGGTGTAACCATGACCTTAGCCATGGACATCCGCATCGCCTCCAGTGCCGCCAAATTCGGCCTGGTCTTTGCGCGTCGCGGTATTGTGCCCGAAGCCTGCTCTAGCTACTTTCTGCCGCGAATCGTTGGCATCAGTCAGGCTCTCGAATGGTGCTATTCCGGACGTGTGTTCCCGGCACAAGAAGCGCTTGATGGCGGTTTGATAAAGGCGGTTTGGGAGCCCGAGGATCTGCTTGTGGAAGCACGCAAGATCGCAATGGAGATTCGCGATAATACCTCGCCAGTTTCTGTGACCTTAGTGCGTCATATGATGTGGAAGATGCTGAATGCCGACCATCCGATGGAAGCACATAAAATTGACTCCAGGGGCGTGTATCATCGTGGTCGCTCAGCCGATGCCCGCGAAGGCGTAGAGTCATTTTTAGAAAAACGCCCGGCAAATTTTCCGGGCGAAGTCAGCAACGATATGCCAGCGTTCTTTCCGTGGTGGGATGAACGCAAATTTTCTTAACGAGATAACAGGGTACGTCCAGCAAAACACCAAGTGGCGGCGCAACACCCGCTTAAAATGTCTCCGAGGACGCCAATCGAAAGCGGCTGCACGGATGGCTGTAACGAGGCGCGCGAGGCCGCTTGGTCAGCGCCTGAAAAACGATCGTTTACTACACAATTAAAATAAGGAGACCGCATGAGCCAGCCAGAAATTCCCCAAAAGGCGCCTTACGCCGTTGCTGTGACCGCCGGAAAGAAATATTTCTGGTGCAGCTGTGGACGGAGCGAGAAGCAGCCGTTCTGTGACGGCTCGCATCAGGGCACCGATTTCACGCCACAAACCTATACCGCTGAAGCCGACCGCACGATGTACTTTTGCGGCTGCAAGCACACCCAAAAGTCACCGCTTTGCGACGGCAGCCACAACGCGCTTAGCTAAGCGCAAACTAACGTCCAGCACAGCAGCACATTCGTCAGACTCTATAGCGTCAAATTGGAAACAGTATGGCTACTTCGCCGTTAAACAATTTATTTTCCGAGCTGTTTGACAGCCGTAAGAAACGCCATAAAACCCTGCTGCTACAGCTGTCCGACGCGGCACCAGAAACCCGGGCACGCGCCCTTGCGGATCTCAGTGAACATCCGGAAAACCTTTCAGACGAGATTATAACGGCTTTACGCAGTACCTTTGCGGCTAGCGAGGAATTGGCGAATCGTCTGCAAATCGTTGCGCTTATGGACGATCTGGCCTTTCTCGAAAGCGCCTTAGCCGATCCAGCTTTGACCGACGCGGCAGCTCGCCGCATTGCGCAGCTCACCCACCTTCGCGATCCCAACCCGGTGCAGAAACATCACAGTGTATTGGCGGCGCGGGTTGCGCTGTGCCGGGAAGAAGAGATTCTGATGCTTGCCGAATTCATCAGCGATGCCGATCAACTTGCCGATTTAGCCATCAAAGCCAAGGGCGAGATTCGTCAGCGTTTATTGAAGCACAGCGTATTGGTTACTGAAGCCGGCTTGGCGGCGCTTGAAAAGAAATCCCGCGGCCGCGACAAAAATTGCAACCGCCATGCTCGCGGCAGCTTGGAAGCGTTAAAACAAGCCCGCGCTGATTTTGCGTCGTCCTCCACGCTAGTGCAAAATGTCAATGCAACCATTACAAAAACTCTCGCTGAAACACCTGCGAATCTAACGAGTACTATCATTCAGCGGGAAAAGCTGATCGCTTTAAAAAACCGTCGTGACCAAGCGATTACGAATTTAGTCGCGGTTCAGGACCAACTAGTCAACCTCGGCATCACAACAGAACCGTTAGATCTTACCGCCGATCCACTCAGCGGGGTCGACCTCAGCGTACCCAAGCCAAGCGACGATCCGTTCATTGTATTAACTGAACGCTTCGCCGCTCTGGGCGAGGCAATGCGTGCAGGAGAACCCGTCGCATCAGTAAGCCAAGAGCGCGATGCACTAACTGATGCTTGGCTCGCCGCGGCTGACACGTTTCCACCAAGTGCCGCGCAACACGCCGTCTTCGAGGCGACCGCGAAAGACTACCGCCACTATCTTCAGGCGAATGAACGCTTTGCGACCATTAAATGGCCTGATCTAACCGCGATGACGGAGTCAGGCGATAAGCCAAAGCTAAGCAACGATATCCGATCACGCAGCGCCTGGGCTAAAGGAGCGCGAGCTGCGCTGCAGCGACTGAACTGGCCAAACCAATTTGCTGCTCCCGAAGTTGTGAGACAGACCGAAACTGCACTTTCGCGAACTGACAGCGAACTCGCAAAACTCGAGCAGCAGCTGCAGGACCTGGACCAAGAGATGGGTAGAGCGATCAAAGACATTCGCAGCAACATCGATCAGGGTCAACTTAAAGCCGCTCTAACACGCCTTAGTGAGGCGCGAAAGATGCAGCGCCAAGGCGTCCGACGCTTTGATAAACCATTGAATCAACTGAGTCAGGAGCTCGGCCAGCTGACTGATTGGCAGGACTTTGTTACTCAGCCAAAACGCGGCGAATTGTTAGCACA
>CENJ01041044.1_pt1 | contig 11437 bp, 11 predicted proteins | sample 356161 | NCBI WGS metagenome assembly CENJ01 (sample SAMEA2619531, study PRJEB7988) | marine metagenome | biome: marine biome (ENVO:00000447); feature: surface water layer (ENVO:00002042); material: "saline water (ENVO:00002010), including plankton (ENVO:xxxxxxxx)" | depth 5 m
CCGTCCGCCTGCAGTCTTCCCAGCAGTGCCCGACCCGGGGACGGTTGCCAGCAGCCGTTCTGTGCGGTGGTGTCCTGTCCCGGCACCGCCCAGTAGGCCGCCAGTGCCCGGAAGTGATCGAGCCGCAGCAGGTCGGCGAGCTTCCGCTGGCGGGCGATGCGCCGCCGCCACCAGCGGAAGCGGCTCAGGCGATGACGGTTCCAGCGATACACGGGAGATCCCCACAGCTGGCCGGTCTCCGAGAAGTAGTCGGGAGGCACTCCGCTCTGGGTGGTCAGTTCGCCGTTCTCCTTCACGGTGAAGAGCGGGCGATGGCTCCAGACATCGGCGCTGTCTGAGCTGACATAGAAGGGGATATCGCCGAACAGCAGCACCCCCCGCTGTCTGGACAAGTCACGGATCTCCTGCCACTGACGGTCGAGATGCCATTGCATCAGCCGTTCCTTGAGCAGCTCATCCCCATGGTCTGCCGCCCAGGTGCGCAGCGCCCTCGCGTCATGACGGGCCAGCGCATCCGGCCAGGACCACCAGGGGCCCTGCTGCTGCTGGTGGAGCACGGTGAACAGGACATGGTCCTCGAGCCAGCTCTGGTCACCGCACCATGCGGAGAACTGACGCTGTCGCTCGGCGTCCTGCTGCGACCAGTGCTGCAACAGGGCGTCGCCAAGGGCGTCACTGCGCCGGTCCGCCAGCTGGAAATCCAGTGGGCCAACCCCGTCACACGGACTGTCTGCGCCTGGCAGGCACGCTTCAGCGTCCTGGGTGATGAAGCCCTCACGGCAGAGATCCGCCGCATCCAGGAACCAGGCGTTGAGGGCGAAGCAGGAGGGGGAGCTGTAGGGGGATCCGGTCGGATCCGGAGGCGCAAGAGGCAGCATCTGCCAGACACCGATGCCGTTGTCGGCGAGCTGCCCCACCCAGCGACGGGACGGCTCTCCGAAGCTTCCGCAGACAGGACTTCCAGGCAGGGCTGTGGGATGCAGCAGCACTCCGGTGGTACGCGCCCGCGACGGGGTGGCCTGATTCATCGGAGCCTCTTCACAGCACAAGGATGGCCTGATCAGAACAGCGCCGCATCCCCGAGGTCCTGACCCGCCATTCCCTCGCGCACCACCCGCTCGAAGAACTGCTCGAGAGTGTCCTCTCCGTAGGACGGAGTGGCCTCCGCGTCGTATCGCTGGGTTTCCTCGTCCCACACGAGCATCGATTCACTGGCGTAGTAGCGCCCGATCCGGCCGAATTCCGCGGTGTCCTGCAGGCTTGGAACCAGCCTGGCGAGACCCTGGAGAACGGCGATCGGCGCGTCCATCAGGGCGATCGGCAAGGACAGCATCCGGGGTGTGCGGCCGAGGGCCCGGAAGAGCATCTCGCCCTGCTCCCGTGCACTGAGAGCCGGTCCGGGGCCTCCGATGGGCAGCACCTGGTTGATGCGGTCCTGATCGTGAACGCAGTCGGCCATGAAGCGGGCCAGGTCGGCTTCGCTGATCGGCTTGCAGCTGGCCAGCTCCCCGCCGCCGAACATCACGTACGGCCCGCCGCGGCGGCAGCTCTCGACCTGCCCCCCAAGGCTCTTGAAGAAGGCGGTGGGACGCACGATGGAATGGGTCATCTCCTCGTCGGCGCGGAGCACGGCTTCGAAGGCGAGCTTCGCTTTCTGAAACTCCAGCAGAGGTTTCTGCACGCAGATCGCCGACAGCAGCACGTAGTGAGCGACTCCGGCGCGGCGACCTTCCTGGTAGGTGTTCAGGGTCGCCTGATGGTCGATGGCCCAGGAATCCTGGCGGCCACCGCTGCGGGAGGCGAGGCAGGACACCACCACATCGGCGGGCTGATTAAAAGCCTGGGTCTTCAGCGAGGCGGGATCGAGCACATCGCCGAAGCGCACTTCGGCTCCAGGACAGTCAGCGATCACCTGATCGCGCGTCTGGCGGCCTCCGATGCCGCTGCGTTCGCGCGCGAACGCCACGACGTCATAGCCCCGTCGGACCAGCTCCCGAACCACGAAACGACCGATGTATCCGGTGGCTCCGAACACCACCACCCGAACCTGCTCCGGAGGGCGGTTTCGGAAGTCGTGGCGCAGAGACATGACGAACTGGTGGGCGCTCAACAACGCTAAGGATCGGACAATTGGGCGAAACTGATCCGCGACGCTGAGTTCCGAGAGATGGAGCCGTCCGCGCAGGACACCCCGACGAAATGGCTGGGCCGCCGCCCGCTACGAGCGATCCTTCGCATCCTGGTCACCCTGGCGGGCGTCGGGGCCACCGGCTGGGCCCTGAGCACCGTCTGGCCGGAACAGGATCGGGTGGCCAGGGGGGCTCCCCCATCCGTCGACAATCCGGCCAGCCTGGCCCCTTATCCCCTTGAGCCCGTCACCGTGCTGCTGGTGGGCGTTGATTCGGACACTCTGAGCGCTGCCAGCAACCAGGCGGCTCCGCAGGGGCCTGCCAATGCCGATGCCCTGCTTCTGCTGAGGATCTCCTCCGCTGAGCCGCTGCAGCTCCTGCAGGTCCCCGTTGAGCTGGCGGTGCAGCTCCCCGGCAGCCAACAGCCGATGGCTCTCGGCGGTGTGTGGCAACAGGGCGGCGTCGCGCTCACCGTGGATGCTCTGCAGGAGATCATCGGCCTGCCTGAGGGCGTGCCGCAGCGCTACGTCGTGATGCCGAGAAACGGGCTGCGCACCGTGGTTGAGGCCCTCGGGGAGGTGGAGGTGACCCTCAATCAGACGTACCAACGCACGGACAAGGCTCAGGGCTACACCGTGAATCTGCAGGCGGGCCGGCAGAGCCTCAATGGAGCACAGGCGGAGCAGCTGGTGAGCTACCGCAAGGACAGTCAGGACCATCCCAACCGCCGCATCCGTCAGCAGATCCTGCTGCGGGCCATGATCTCCCAGGTGCAGTCCGCCAGTGGCATCGGCATCATCCGAGGCCTGCTCGAGGACATCGCCGGCCAGATGGACACGAACCTCAGCGAGGCGGAGATGCTCGGTCTGGCGGCTGCCCTGATCGCCAGTCCCTCGCCGGCGACGATCACCCAGCTGCCCCTGGCGACGCGTGCTGGCAAGCTGACCCTGCGTCAGCTCAAGCCAGGACTGTCTCAACCGCTCTGGCCATCCTCCTGATCACGGCTGGGGCGGATCCGCTCCGCGAGCAGGGCGAGTCCCTGCTCGCGTTCCGGGTGCCCTTCCGGCGCGATCCAGCTCACCCAGGGCAGTCCGTCCCGCTTCCGCTGAGTGGCATTCCAGCTCCCCTGCACCTGCACCAGGCCGATCAGGGAGACGCCCAGCTGCCGGCACAGTGCGGTGTAGGCCGCCGCTGCACCGGGGACACCGCCATCCTGGTCTGCCCCCACCAGGAGCAACACCGGCCGATGCCAGTCAGCAAGGGCTTCCAGCCAACTGCCCCCTTCAGGATGCAGCCGCCCTGGATCGCCGCTGATGCGGATCAGCTGCGCGCTGCTTTCCGCTCTGGAGAGAACCATCTGGGGCGGCTCACCGATGCCATGACAGAGCAGCGGCATGTCGCAGACACGGGCCAGCCCTTCGGAGGCTGCGCGCATGGTCAATTCCGGCAGGGGGCCGGCACTCACGAGTACCGGATGACCTGTGGACATGAAGCACCAGCTCACCACTACCATCGGATTACAACAGAACCAGTCCCGCGGGCGCCGTGACAAGCTTCCTGACAGCAGCCCGCGCCGAGCAGGAAAGACTGCAGCAGGAGAGCCGGCGTCTCCGCCTGTTCAGCGGTACCTCCAACCCTGGACTGGCCAGGGAAATCGCGGCTTATCTGGGTGTGCCGGATGGCCCGAGGGTCTGCAAACGCTTCGCCGACGGTGAGCTCTACGTGCAGATCCAGGAGTCGATCCGTGGCTGCGATGTGTTTCTGATCCAGCCCACCTGCGCTCCGGTCAACGACCACCTGATGGAGCTGCTGATCATGGTGGATGCCTGCCGACGGGCATCTGCCCGACAGATCACCGCCGTTGTGCCTTACTACGGCTACGCCAGAGCCGACCGCAAGACCGCCGGTCGTGAGTCGATCACCGCGAAGCTCACCGCCAACCTGCTGGTCAAATCCGGTGTCAACCGGGTCCTCGCGATGGACCTTCACTCGTCGCAAATTCAGGGATATTTCGACATTCCCTGCGATCACATCTACGGCTCCCCGGTGCTGGTGGATTACCTCTCCACCCAGAACCTCGGCGACATCGTCGTCGTCTCACCGGACGTCGGCGGCGTGGCCAGGGCCCGCGCCTTCGCCAAACAGATGAACGATGCTCCCCTGGCGATCATCGACAAACGGCGCACCGGCCACAACATGGCGGAAAGCCTCACGGTGATCGGAGACGTCTCAGGACGGACCGCTGTGCTGATCGACGACATGATCGACACCGGCGGCACGATCTGCGCCGGAGCCCGACTGCTGCGTCAGCAGGGGGCCAAGCGGGTCATCGCCTGCGCCACCCATGCGGTGTTCTCTCCTCCGGCGAGCGAGCGTCTGTCTGCCGAGGGATTGTTCGAACAGGTTGTCGTCACCAACAGCATTCCGATCGAGCCGGATCGAACCTTCCCCCAGCTTCATGTGCTGTCCGTTGCCAACATGCTGGGCGAGGCGATCTGGCGGATTCACGAAGAAAGCTCCGTCAGTTCCATGTTCCGCTGATCCGACTGTGAAGCGACCACTCCCTCCGGTCGTCGTTCTCCTCGGTCTTGCGCTTCTCTGCTCGCTGAATCCGGGGGTACGGGCCCAGTCTCGCCTGGATCGACTGCTGCGGCCCCGCCCGGTGATGGGGGTCTGGCTGACCAACAGCCCCAGCGACCTCTACTACGACAAAACGCGGATCCGCGACGCCATCGCCGAACTGAGGCAGGCCGGCTTCACCCGGGTGGTTCCCAACGTCTGGAGTCGGGGAACCACGTTTCACACCAGTGACTTCGCACCGGTGGAGCCACCGCTGGCGTCCGTGGGTGTCGAGCTCGATCCGATCTGCACGATCGCCGAGGAAGGGCGCAGGAACGGGATCCAGGTGATGCCCTGGTTCGAGTACGGGCTGATGGAGCCGGCCGATTCCGATGTGGTGCGGCGGAATCCTGAGTGGGTGCTGGCGCGGGCTGATGGGCAGACCTGGATGACCATGCACGGCAGTCATCGCATGGCCTGGCTGAATCCGGCCCATCCGCAGGTGCGTCGCCGCTTCATCGGACTTGTGGTGGAGACCCTGAAGCGCTGTCCGATGCACGGGCTTCAGCTCGACGATCACTTCGCCTGGCCAGTGGAATTCGGCTACGACGCTTACACAGCCGCTCTTTATGAAAAAAGCACGGGTGCTCCGCCTCCGCAGGATCACACCAATCGTCGCTGGATGACCTGGCGTCGCCATCAGCTCACCGGTCTCCTGCGGGAGCTGCGCAGCAGTCTGGATGCAGCGGATCTGCCCACACGCATCAGCCTGTCGCCAGGCCCTTTTCGCCAGGCTTACAACCTCTGGCTGCAGGACTGGGAGCTCTGGGCCATGGGTGAGCTGATCGATGAATTGGTCGTTCAGAACTATGCGTACTCCGTGAAGGGTTTTGCCCGAGATCTCGATCAGCCAGCCCTGCGCAAGGCGCGTGAGTGGAGGATTCCCACACAGATCGGAATTCTCGCCGGCTTCGGAAAGCGCACGACGCTGATGTCGGATCTGCAGCAGAAAGTGCGGTTGTCGCGTGAGCGCGGCCTTGGTGTGATCTTCTTCTACTGGGAGGGATTGTGGGGAGTTCATGTGCCGGAACGGATCCGGACGGAGCGCTACAGGGCTTTTCAGAAACTCGGCACAGGAGACTGAGAGCCTGCGGCTCTTCGCAGGGCTCATCCGCTCGTCTGTGCCACAGCCTCAGGTCATATCCGACTACTTTGAATCGACTCTTTCAGGCGTGTTGTGAAACAGGTCGAGGTGAATCAACTGAGGGCAAAGCTTCATCGTCTCGATCTCTCGGATGATTTCATCGCGCGCTACATCCAGAAGCTTCAGGACAATGGTGAAAGCTACAAAGTTGCCTGCAAAACCATCGATCGCTGGGAAAAGCCTGACTCATCTCAATTCGTTCTGCAGGCCCTGGTCTGCGGTTTTGCCGCAGCGATCCTGGGTGGATGGTTTGCCATGGTGAGCTGACGACAATCGTTTCCGTTGCCAGCGAAACCGTCAAACTGAAACTTGATCAGTGATGAATGCCCCATGGAAGAGGCTTATGTGCTGCTGGTCATCGTGATCAGTGTCTGGGTTCTTCTGAAAATCCTGCCTGGACTGAATCCCTGATCACCGCCTGATCAACAGCAGCGTCACGCACAGCACGCCGATCAGAGGGCCTGGCGGTAAATCACCAGCAACCGCAAGCATCATTCCGCCCCCACAGAGAAGCAGGCCGGTGCCGGCGGAGCGCAGCATCAGATCGCTCAGGCTGCGGCTGCGCTCCACATGCACAAGCACAGGAGCGCAGAGCAGGCCGATCACCAGCACGATGCCGACGGCGGTGATGGCACTGATCACCACCAGTGCGGTGATCACGATGGCGAGAAAACGAATTTGAGTGACCGGCCTTCGGGCCGCGACCGCTCCCTCGGGATCCACCCCGAGAAAAACAAGATCCCGGTAGTGGACGAATAGCAGCATCAGCAGTGCCAGAGCGGCGATGGCGGTGCGGATCAGGTCGTTGCTGCCTGCGGCCAGAAGATCACCGAAAAGCACGGTTTCCAGATCAACGCGTGCCTGCAGCAGGGGCACCAGCAGCACGCCGAGGGCCGTGAATCCCGCCAGAACGGTGTTCATCGCTCCCTCCTCCCGTCCCTTGAAGCGCTGACTGAGACGTTCGGCGAGCAAGGCTCCGATCAGACCGCTGATTAGGCCACCGATGGTGGGATCCAGGTTGAAGGCCAAGGCCAGCACGAGCCCCGGCAGCATCGAATGGGCCATCAAATTGGCCAGCAGGATGCGTCTCTGAGTGATCAGCAGTGATCCGGTGGCCGGGCAGATCAGCCCGATCAGCAGGGCGAGCAGCAGTGGCGTCAGCCACCAGAGGTCGAGCTCATTCACAGCAGTGGCTTCCCATCATGCAAGTCAGGTCGGAGAGCTTGGAGCGAACATCTGCCGGGCTGCCGCTGGCGAGCACCGATCCATCGAGCACGACCACGCGGTCGTAACTGTCGAGAGCGCTTCCCCAGTCATGGCTGCTCACCAGGAGGGTCTGACCGGATTCAGCCTGTTGACGCATCACGCCGAGGAGATGTTCACGGGTGGGGGGATCGATGGCGCTGCAGGGCTCATCCAGCAGCAACACCCCCGAGTTCTGCATCAGAGCCCGGGCGAGCAACACCCGTTGCTGCTGACCACCGGACAACTGGCTCAGACGCCGGGACGCCATCTCTGCCATGCCGACTCGTTCGAGCAGGTCGTGGCAGCTCGGTCCGCCAGTTCGACGACGTGCTCCATTGCGACCCAGGTTCACCATGTCGCTGACCGTGATCGGGAAGGTCCAGTCGATCGCGGCCCGCTGAGGCATCAGGGCAACGCTGCATCCGCAGACCACGTGTCCACCGCTGGCCACAAGACGTCCCTGGAGCAGGTGGAGCAGGGTGGACTTTCCGGCCCCGTTCGGCCCGACCAGAGCCGTGAGTGTGCCTGGGCTGAGGTCCAGATCGACATGGTTGATCACCTGACGCCCGCCGTAGCTGAAGCAGATGTCGCTGGCCTGGAGGCGGTTGTCAGTGGTCAAGGCGTGAGGTGTCACGGGTGGTGATGGTTCACTTGCTGAGGCGGCGAACCAAGGGTTGCAGAGATCCGGAAGACTTGCAAAATGATAATCATTCTCAGCGTGATTTTCATTTGTCTGCTCGGTTCTGGTCGCGAACAGTCCTTGCCGGCGGAGTCCTGGCGGTCTTCGCGTCATGTCTCCCGGCGCGGGCCGCACAGCTCACGGTTGTGGCCGTGGATGGCACGCTCTGTGACATCACCCGCACCCTGGCGTCATCGGCGGCCGCTGTCACCTGTCTGATCCCGCCGGGTGGCGACCCGCACGGTTATCGGTTGAAGCCCAGTGACCGTCAGGCGCTTGCCAAGGCTGATCTCGTTCTCCATAACGGCTTCGGCCTGACTCCCTCCGCCTCGAAAATCACCACCTCCGGGAAGGTGGTGGCGGTCGGAAACGTCGCTCTTCCGAGGTACAAGGGCAACGACCCGCACATCTGGCACGACCCTGCCAATTCCGCAGCGATGGTCACCGTTGTGGCGAACAGCATGGCCCCATTGCTGCCACAGGCAGAGCGTGCAGCGCTGGGTGCCCGTGCGGCGAAAGCCAAGGCTGTGTTCGTTGCCCTCGGCGGCTGGGCAGGTGCTCAGTTCTCCGGATTGCCGGCGGCCAAGCGTGTTCTTGTGACCGATCACCAGACCTACAGCCATCTCGCCAGTCGATACGGTCTCAAGGAGATTTCGATGCTGGACAGCTACACCACCGGAGGTGTTCTGCGGCCGTCCAGTTTTCAGACGATCACGGCCGTGGTGAAGGCATCCGGTGCCGAGGTGATCTTCACGTCGTCTCTTCCTGCCAACAAAACACTGCGTCGCATCAGCCGCAGCACCGGATTGCCGATCGCCAAGACACCTCTCTATGGAGAGGGCGTGGCCTCGGGGCAAACCGCTGTCTCAACAGCGACGTTGAACATCTGCACGATCGTGAACGGCCAGGGCGGTCGCTGTGATCGGGGCGCTGCCGAGAAACTCGCTCAGCGCTGGTCCGCCATTCCCTAGTTGATCGATATCCACGCGTCCTCGTCTTCTTTCCTCCACCCAACGTCTCATGTTCCGCTCCCGTTCCCTGCTGCTGGCCCTGCTGCTGCTCCCGCTGTTTCCTGCTCCTTCAGCTCTGGCCCACGGGTCCCATGGCGGAGGCGGTGAGGACGCTCTCGAAGCCGGTGAATTCGATTTCACACCGCTGATCACGGTCGAAGCTCACGGTGGCTTCGACACCAACCTGGAGGACAGCCCCAAGCACTACGCCGTCGATGCTCTGTTCGGAGGCGTTTTCGAGTGGGGCCTTGGCAATGGCGCCAGTCTGTCCATTGAGGCCGCTGTGGGACCGACGCTCGTCTGGGGAGAGGCCGAGCATTTCTACGGCAAGGTCCATGCCCATGACGACCATGACGACCATGACGACCATGACGAGCATGAGGGTGAAGAGCATGACGAGCATGAGGGTGAGGAGCATGACGAGCATGAAGGTGAGGAGCATGACGACCATGACCACGGGGAACATGCCCATGAAGGCCATGACCAAGGGCATGGAGACACCGACTTCCAGCGAGCGGACGTACGCGGCTACCTGCAGGTCCGTTATGCCCCGAACGATCGCCTGAGTTTCTCCGTTGATTGGAAGCCCTATTTCGTCACTGAGGATCAGGGAGACGATGTTCAGGGGCTGAAGAACGAGATCGGAGCCAAAGTGCTCTGGGCTCTGGGTGACGGGGATGTCAACTTCGGCCTGGGTGACGGACTGGAAGATCTCGTCAATGGAGTGTTCCTGTCTGTTGAGCACCGACAGGGATGGGAATCTGATGGTGTCTGGATCGGTAATTACACCGATCCGCGCGTCGGCGTCGGCTTCACGATCGGGTCGGATCAGATCAATGTCTCGATCGAAGCAGGGCCTCGCTTCTACACCCCCGGCAGTTACTCAGGACTCGATCAGCGCACCGATATCGCCGGTGAAATCGAGCTTTTAGTGCCTGTTGGCGATGCCAATCTGTTCGTTCACTGGCAGCCGACCTACAGCGGCACGGATGCTCCCGGTTGGGGTGAAGGCTGGCAGCACCACATCGGCACCGGCATGAGTTTCACCTTCTGATCCGTGTCAGGGGGACAGCCACTGGGCTTCCCCCACATCGACCGGCAGGATCTTCCGCCACTGAAGGGTGTCGGCATCCATCAGGGCGGGATGGGTCTCGCGTCGGTCTGGTTGCAACACCGTCAGCAGCAGCTGCCGGCTGACGGGATCGAACTGCACCGGAGTGCCTCCTTTCATCGACCACGGTTCCAGCGGCTGCTGTTTCAGTTGTGTTCCTGCTCCATCGATCAGCAGGATTGTGTGAACCCCGCGATCACCAGTCCACTCCCCCAGCACCGCCCAGATGCGTTCGCCGCTGCCGTCGCAGGCAACCCCCAGCACCGCCTTCTCCCCTAACCACAGCTGCCGCGGAGCGAGGCCTGGAATCACGAGCTCGATCGAGCGGCGGTAATCGGGCCAGTGGCGGATGAGCACGGCCCGTCCGGAGGCGGCACAGAAGGCTCCCAGTTCGCGACTGCCGGGGAGGGATTGCGGAGGACGGCCGTTGTCGACCAGAGGGCGAAGGCTGAGGTTGTCATACGAGGGCACAACGAGACCGCCTCCGGCTGGAATCAGCTCCATCGGACCCGAGGAGATCTGACTCAGCTTCTGCCGCTTCCCATCGGCTTTGATCAGCTCGACCCGTTCACTGCCAGGGAAGAATCCACCGGTCTGCAGCAGCAGATCGCCATTGAGGTTGCTGCTCAGATGACCGAAGAGCACTTCTTTCTCCGCCAGCAACTCAAGTTGCTCAGGCTCAGGTGGTTTCAACTCCTCGCGCCGTCGGGCCAGGCTCTGCTGGGTGAGATGTCGCAGCCAGATTCGCTCCCCGCCTTCGCCATCACTGCTCACCATGGCGACGCCCTGTCCGTTTCCGATCGGCGTCAGCTTGGTGATGCGCTTCCACACCGGGCTGAGTGGTTTCCAGCTCCCGTCATGATCCAGAAGCTGAAGCTGCTCCCCGTCGTCCACCTGCCGCGTCACCAGCAACCACGGACGGGGTTCCCACCACCAGGTCTGGGTCGCCATCGGATTCAGACGCTGGTCGCGTCCAGCCAGCTCGAGCTTCAGCGGGCCAGCAATCACCTGGTCGGCGTCGATCACCAATCGCAGAGGGTTGTTGGTTCCGAGCCAGCGGTGGTTCAGGGCGGGGACCAGCCGGCTTTCGGAGCTGACGTTGTTGCGGTGCATCGGCCGGCTGAAGCGCAGATCGAGGGCCGCGCTGCCGGAATGAATCTGCTGTTGGCTCAGGGTCACCAACCGTGGTGATCGACGCAGCAGCACCTGCTGCTGAATCAGCACCAGTGCGGCCGCGAGGACCAACAGAAATGGGAGACGACCGGTCAAGGCTCCAATGGCCGCTTGGGGCGGGGGATGGTTGTGATGGTTGTCGGCACCACAACGGCAATGCGTTCGCCATGGCGGGTTTCCACCGCCATGGTCCCCTGGATCGCCAACCACTGGTTGGCTTTCGGTTCGGCGTGGGCCGGCCAGGCCACCGGCAGACCTGAAGGGGTCGCGTCGGCCAAGCAGCAGCGCACGGTGAGCCTGGCGATCAACGGTGGACCGTCGGGTTGA
>CENJ01330759.1_pt1 | contig 11437 bp, 11 predicted proteins | sample 356161 | NCBI WGS metagenome assembly CENJ01 (sample SAMEA2619531, study PRJEB7988) | marine metagenome | biome: marine biome (ENVO:00000447); feature: surface water layer (ENVO:00002042); material: "saline water (ENVO:00002010), including plankton (ENVO:xxxxxxxx)" | depth 5 m
ACAAATAATTAAGTTTTTAAACCAAACTAAATTATTATTTGATTTTAAAAACTTTTTAATAATTAGTTTAATAACATTAGCTATTTGGTTTTTTGAGGCTGGCTTGTATTGGTATATGTTTCTATTTTTAGATATAAAAAGCAATTTTATGTTAGCCTTACTGATTATGTCTACTGCAACTTTATCAACAATGTTTCCATCAACACCTGGTTATTTTGGTACTTTTCATCTTGCAATAATTTCAGTCTTATCATTATCAAATAATGATATTGAAACCATAACAATGTACGCTATTATTACTCATTTAAATCTCTGGCTTACAACAACTTTGATTGGAACTTTTTTAATTTTGTTGAACTTAGATTTATTTAAAAGTATAAAAATGAGAAATTTTCATCAATATGTAACAAAGTTTAAAAATGGAAAATTATGACGTAGTGATAGTTGGAGGTGGTTTTTCTGGACTATCAGCTGCCTTGGACCTTGTCAGACATGGGAAAAAAGTACATTTAGTTGAAAAATCCAATAAGCTTGGAGGTTTGGCTAGTACATTCAGCTTTTCAAAACAAATCGAAGTTGAGAAATTTTATCACCATTGGTTTAATACGGATAATTATATAATTGAATTGATAAAAAGCTTAAAACTTGAAAAAAATGTTATTTACGAACCGAGTAATACGGGCATTTTTTTTAATAATAAAATCTGGAAATTATCTACCCCTATTGAGCTATTAAAATTTACTGCCTTACCTCTTTTTGACAGGATTAGGCTTGGAATATTAATCTTTTATGTTCGGCTTATTAAAAATTGGAAAAAAATAGAACACCTTACAATAAAAGAATGGCTTAAACCTATATGCGGTGCAAATGTATACAATATTGTTTGGGAACCTTTAATTCAATCTAAATTTTCTGTTCATAGCGAAAATATTAGTGCCGTTTGGATGTGGAAAAAACTACTTCTTCGGGGTGGTTCAAGAAACAAATCAGGAAAAGAAAATCTTGCCTATTACAAAGGAGGTTTTGGAAACTTAATTAGTGAAATTGGTGAATTTTTAGAAAATCGTGGTTGTAAAATATCGTATAATGTAAAAATAACTAACGTTGAAATCAAAGATAATGAGATAAAAAGTATTTCATCTAAAAACAAGGTCATTAATGGTAGAAGTTTCTTATTTACAACCTCTCTTCCTGAACTGGCAACTATTTTTCAATATTCAAATAAAAAAATTTGGCTTAACAATCTCAAAGAAATTTCTTATCTAGCAAATATATGTCTAGTCCTTAAACTAACAAAACCATTGTCGGAAGTATATTGGTTAAACATAAATGACCCTGGTTTCCCATTTGTTGGTATAATTGAGCATACTAACCTAGATGACCCAAAATCCTACGATAACTTTCACATAGCTTATCTATCTAAATATATTTCAAGAGAAGATCCAGTTTGGAATTATAATGATAAAGAATATTTTAATTATGCTATAAAGCATTTGAGCAAAATATTCCCTGATTTTAAAAAAAATTTAATAAGTGATTATTCAATATGGCGAGCAGATTACGCTCAACCTATTACAACACCTAACTACTCAAAATTATTGGAAAAAATAGAAATGCCATTTTCAAATTCTTTTTTATGTACAATGGCTCAAATTTACCCAGAAGATAGAGGCACTAATTTTGCTGTAAGAGATGGAAAGAAAATTTCTAGAAAAATTATTACATATTTAAATTATAATAAAGGGGTATGATTTGAAAAGTAAGAGAGTTTATATAATTGCAGAGGCAGGTGTCAACCATAATGGGTGTATTAAAACAGCTAAGAAATTAATTGATTACGCGTCTAATTCAGGAGCTGATGCTATAAAATTTCAAACCTTTAAGGCTGATAATTTAGTAACTTCTTATGCCAAAAAAGCTGAGTACCAAAAACAAATTAATAATTATGAAGAAAATCAGTATGAGATGATTAAAAGGTTAGAATTAAAATATTCTGACCATATCATATTATCCCAATATGCTTTCGAAAAAAAAATTGAATTTTTATCTACCCCCTTTGATCTAGAAAGTATAGATTTGTTACTTAAGTTAGGATTGAAAAAATTTAAAATTCCAAGTGGAGAAATAACAAATCTTCCATATTTAGAAAAAGTTGGCCAACTGAATAAAGAAATCATCTTGTCTACTGGGATGAGCACTCTTAATGAAATTGAACAAGCTATTGATATTTTAATATCCTCAGGTTCTCAAAAAGAAAATTTAACAGTTTTACATTGTAATACTGAATATCCTACTCCTTTAATTGACGTAAACTTGAAAGCAATGGTAAATATTGGTAAGAAATTTAATGTAAACTTTGGCTATAGTGATCATACCTTAGGCGTTTATATCCCAGTAGCAGCCGTTTCAATGGGCGCAAAAATAATAGAAAAACATTTCACATGTGACAAAAACATGGAAGGCCCTGATCACAAAGCAAGTATTAATCCTTTGGAATTAGATGAAATGGTTAAGTTAATAAGAAATACAGAAATAGCATTGGGTAAATCGATTAAGGAACCTACTGCAAGTGAATTTAAAAATATAAAAATAGCCAGAAAATCAATTGTTGCGAAAACTTTTATAAAAAAGGGTGAAAACTTTTCTTTAAATAATCTAACCACTAAGAGACCAGGTGACGGTATAAGTCCCATGAAATGGCACGAAGTTTTAAAACTAGTAGCAAAAAAGGATTTTAAAAAAGATGATTTAATAGAAATTTAGCTTAGAATTTGGTATAGATCTACTAAAGTATCATTCATAAACCATGCCCTACCACTATATCTACCTGCTGTCTTTAAATTTTTATAACTCTCTTCTAATATTGAATTTAATTTAAAAGTTTGACTTTCATAATCTTTAGTTAATATTGGGATTGTAGAGGGAAGAAGTTCACTTTTCTCGAAAATAACTTCAGAGTTTTTTGGAACTATATCCAATTTTTTTAATTCTTTAATTATTTGGGATACATTTATCGAACTAGCTTCCTCAAAATCACACAACACCTCTACAGTTAGATAAGATGAGTTGTTTTCAATTTTTTTTTTCATATTTGGATACAAAGTCACTCTAAAGATCTTAAAATCTGGATCCCAATTCCATAAATATGTAGCTCTTTTATTTTTCAATGGCTTATCAAATTCAAGGTGAAATAATAAATTAGATCTTGTCTTCGGTATTTTTCCTGAAAACTTTATATTTCCAGCACTTAATCCAAGTGCCGGTGGAATTGTCCACAAACAAAAATCTACGTCTAAACTTTTACCATCTTTTAAAATTATAGATTTTATCATATCTTTTTCTGAAACTATCTTATCAATTTTTTGCGATGTATGTATAGTCACATTATTTTGTTTTAAAATTCTTGTTTGATCTTTTACCCACTGTCCAATACCTTCAAAACCATTAGGATAAAAATATTTTATATTTCTTCTATCTTGACCAAATGAATGATAGGCTATTCTTTCGTCATAAATTGACTTTTTTTTTAAAGAAAGTGTTAAATCACTTGTAAAAGCAATAATTCGGTGAAGACCAAAAATTTTCAGAGATTTTATAGACAAATCATCATAATTTACATTGCCGTAAATTTTTTTAACTACTTTATCAAAAATATTTTTTTTTAAAGTGTGGCCAAAATTATCTAAAATATAACTGTTATAATCATTAACTTGACTTAAAAATTTAATCTTATTTAATTGATTAATAGACTCATTATATAGTTTTTGTGGTAAGTTTCTAATATCAATTAATGGACTATTATAGTTCCATTTTAAAAAAAAGTTTCCATCAAATAATTGATCATGAATTAACCATTTTTTTTCTAAGTTTTCTATTGAACCGAATAATTTTTTATTTAAATCATCTATTTTTGTTAATGTAAATATGTGTGGACCATAATCAAAAAATATATCTCTTCCATAATTTTTTGATAATAACAAACCTCCAATATTTTTTGATTTTTCTATAATATGGACTTTTTTATATTTTTTTGATAATATGTGTGCTGCCATTATTCCAACAACACCTCCACCAACTATAACACACGAATTTTGCAACACTAATCACTTTAATTATACTTTAAATAAAACTTATATTAAGATTATAGCATGATTGTTTCTGTACACCAACCTAGTTATTGGCCTTGGTTAGGCCACCTAAATAAAATTATGAAAAGCGATTATCATATCATTTTAGATGATGTAGACGTAAAAAGAAATTCATATCAATATAGAAATATATTCAATAATCATAATAAAATTACATATCTTACACTACCTATCGATAAAACATACAGAAAAAAAATTTGTGATCTATCATTTAAAAATAACACTTGGCCAGAAGAACACCTAAAATCACTCTCAATTTATTATAAAAAAACAAATTATTTTGATGAAATTTACTCTCATATTGAACCAATTTATAAAATTGGAAAGGATATGAAACCATATGAATTCTTACATGAAACTATTAATTTATCAATGTATATGCTTGAATTAAAAACACCATTGGTTTCGTCGAAGATTTTGAATGTTGATGGAAATAAAGGAACAAAGATTCTAAATCTAGTTAAAAAAGTTAATGGAGAAATTTATTTATCTGGCCAAGGTGCTAAAGAATACTTAAAAGATGTGAACGAAATGTTCTTAGAAAATAAAATTAAAATTATATATGATAAGTATTTACATCCTTATTATATACAATCAAATAATTTAACATTTATCCCCGGATTATCATGTCTGGATTTACTATTTTGTCAAGGAATTGAAAATGCAAGATTTATATTTAAAGGATAATTATTCAGCACTCCAGAATAATTCTAAGATATGGGATGATATTTATCAAGCGAACGACTCAATTTTGGATATTCCAAATGAGCATTTTGTAAGAATATTTTTTAGACATTTAGCTTCCTTAGGAAATAAGTTTTTAGATTGGGGAATTGGAAGTGGAAATAATGCTCAATTTATGACTGCTCAAGGAAAAAATGTTTATGGAACAGAGGTATCAATACATGCAATTGATACCGTTAAAAAACTATATAAATCAAAATTTAATAAAACTATTAAGATTGAACATATTAGAAATAACAAATTAAATTTTAAAGACAACTTCTTTGACTGTATAGTTTCTTGGCAAGTCCAATGTTATAATAATGAAAATACATTTAAACTATTTTTAGAAGAAAGTTTTCGTTGCCTCAAAAAAAATGGGATTTTAGTATTTACTTTAACAGACATTAATGACCTTATTTTTGAAAACTCAAAAAAAATAGGAGATAACACTTATATATCCAACTATCATAATCAAAAAGGTGTAATTCTTTTTGCAGTCAAGGAAAACGCTGAATTAAAAAAATACGTTCGTCATTTTACAGTCATTGATGATGGTTTTTTTTCTTATAAATTAAATAGTAAACTTAGTAAACATTCTGTTTTTATTTTAAAGAAATAATTAAAAAATCATCCTTATTACATGGAAAGCTTCAGCGTATAGGTTATCAGATTCACTACCTCTAATTTTAGCAAGATTTTTAGAAGCTTCCAGACTCCTAGGAAAAGGATGCTGTCCCAATTCACTTTTATATAATTTAAGTATATTTATTTTTTCATCCATATAATTTGAAATATTATAATAAATTTTTGGTTGAAAAAAATCTTTAAATGCAAAATTTGTTTCTGATGGTACTTCATAAGCCAATAAGGTTTTCACTGATTTAGCACGAAAAGGTTTCGATGCACTGATAACAGCATTTGCTATTATTCTATGGTCAGAGTGAACATCACCATAAAAAGGTGTAAATATAATTGAAGGAGAAAAATCTCTAATTAAATCTGAAATGTTAATTATAATATTTTTCATACTTTTATCTGAAATTTCACCAGATAAGTAAGGTAATTGATGAACTTTGGAAAAATTGAAAATTTTAGAAACCTCTTTTATAAGATTTTCACGAATGTTTTTCTCTGCTTTTGAATATTCTTTTCCCATCTTTGTAACAATAACCCAATGTATTTCAGCTCCTTCATCTTTTAATCTAAGCAATGTTCCACCACATCCTAAAACTTCATCATCAGGGTGCGGAGCAATAACAAATATACTTTTTTTCATATTAAATGCTCTATATCATAATTTAAGTGGATCATCTTTTCTGAAGTCTTTATAATTGTTAGTGTTTAATTCTTTTAATAATTTATATGCTTTTTGACTAGCATCTCCATCACCGTATATGTTTTTAATACCTTGTAAATTATTAAATTTAAATTCGTCACTTAAAACTTTCATAATGGATTTTTTTATTTCCACTGTGCTTAAATCACAAAATACAACATTGTTTTGTGATTTTCTTCCTATCATTCTATTTCCAACATTAATTACAGGGATTGGGATAGATGCTGCCTCTAAAATTCCAGAACTCGAATTACCTATTTGAAACTTGGCATTACGATAGACATTAACAAACTCATTACGTTTTAAATTATTTACAAATTTAAAAAAATTAATATTTTCAAACTTTTTAAAATTATTTATTAAAACTCTTGATCCAGCATCGATGTTTGGAGAATTAATTATAGCTGAGATTTTATTTTGATATAACGTTTCCATAATAATATTAAAATCACGTAAACTATCATCTTCTTTAGAAAATAATGGATGAAAAATCACAAGGGCATAATTGTCAATATCAAATCCAACTGGTAAAGTTAAAAAAGTTGACACTTTTCTTTTTTTTTCTAATTTAAATTTGTCAAGCGCTGGACTTCCTATATTAAATATTCTTGAGGGATTTACCCCAATACTCACTAACCTATCGTTATGCTCTTTGAGTGTGGTTACTAAATAAGATGACATTTTAGATGTTGCATGCCTTATTGGATTATCAATAGTACCATCTAAATCATGATCTCCAGCAAAAAAATGTACTGTTGGAATTTCTAAGAATCCTCCTAAAATTGATCCCATTAAGACTTCTTCTCGATCACCAGCATAAATAATTAAATCAGGGTTAAATTTATCAATTAATGGAATAGAATTATTTAAAAATATAGATGCAGATGTTAATCTTGATTTATTTTTATTACCATCAATTAAACATTCGATTTCTCCTAGAATGCTATGTCCATCTTCTTTAATATGATCAATGGTATAACCAAAAAATGGTGAAAGGTGAGCGCCAGCAACTAATATTTTGAAATCTATAGTTTGGTCATTTGTGAGTAACTCAAATAAATAACTTAATAAGTCGTATTCAGATCTACTGTAAGTGATTGCCAAAATTTTTTTTTTATTTCTCATTGATTTTGCAAACACATCGAAACAATTTTATAATCAAATTCACAATCAATATCATAAGATCTCTCTATTGGCATTTCATAAAAAAGGGTATTATGGTAAAATAATTTATCACTTTTAATCAATGTATCTCTCGACCAAATGTATATACTAGCATTCATGTCATAACAAATTGGTGTGTCTTGTCGTCTTGCAATTTGTTTCTTAGGCTTAATAACTAAGGATGCATGTTTATTATTTTTTAATTTTACCATATTGAAATACGGTGATCTTCTTGAAAGACACCCAGTAATCAAATTTGGTGCATCATTATTCTCAAAAATATTTATACAATTTTGTAAATCGTTTATAGACCTTAATGGTGAAGTTGGATCTAAGTCAATAATATATTTGTAAGTTTTTTTAGTTAATTTTTCTGCTTCCTGAAAACAGTGCCGTATTGCAGGGATTTTGGGCGATGAATGTTTGGCAAGATTTGCTGGCCTTTTAATATTCAATGATGAGCCAAAGCTTGAGGCACAATCCAGAATTTCTTTAGAATCTGAGCTCACTACAATATCTTCAAAATAACCACTTTTTTTTGCAAATTCTATCGTGTATGCTATTAATGGTTTTCCGTTTATTAACTTTAAATTTTTGTTAGGAACCCCCTGGGAACCACCACGAGCGCATATAGTACATATTAAAGGTTTCATAAATTAACTTATACAGGCATCAAAAAAAATTTAAAAGTGAAATTGGTAAGTGGATAATGAGAGACACTAAATTAGAGAGAGAAAATTTTGTTGGTTGGGATAATTTAACTCATAAATACGGTCATCATTATGCATTTCACTTAGAGTTAGACCATATCTCTAGAATACTGTCAGAAAAAATGAATGATACATTACATTCTTTCCTTGATTTTAATAAAAAAGAAATTATTAACAGGATTTTACAAATTGTTATTTCATCAATTTATTCTGAGTTTTCAAAATTTTATCTTGAATTATGTTTAAAAAATAAATGTTATTGCAAATTAGATAAAAATTTTTTTGAGTTTTCAGAATATAAAATAGATTTGAGAAAAAAAAAAATTTCATTAAGGACTTTCTTTAGATTTAAACTTTTATTGAAACTCTTTAAAAATTTTTTCGAAACACAATATATTTTTCTCTATAAAATATTTTTTTCAAGGAAAAGAAATGGGAAAGTAGCTTTGTTTTTTGAAAGCATACCAAACTTTGCTTTCTTTGATATTAGAAACGACAAATCGTTTGTGAATTTCATCAAAGATTTTCCAATTGATGAATTTAGTAAAATTGAAAATTTATATGTTGAATCCTCAACTGAAAAAATTAAAAGCAAGTCTGTAAAAATTAAATATCATAAGAATATTTTATTTGAAGCTATTTGCCATCTCCCTAAATCATTAAAAATTATATCGATTTATTTTTTAAAACACTGGCAAAATTTTTTTAAAATTTTGATTCTAACTTTTAAAAATCCTGTTCTTTTATTGATTCAAAAAGATTTAGTTTTAAGTGCTCTTTATCAAGTTTTAAATGATAGAAAAATTATAAACCTAATTTTTTATACTAATTCAATCCAATTTAATATTCCCCTTAATTTTACAAATCAAAGTAATAAATACTGGAGATCTATCATGCTTTGGTATTCATCTGGTTGTGATTATTTCAGCTATGATATTCTTCCTTTAGACTTGTTCAAAGTAAGGATGCAATATATCAGATTTGATAAAACTTATGTGTGGTCAAAAAGTCAAGCTGAAAGATTAAAAGAAGGAATAAATCAAATAAATTACTCTATTTGTCCACCTATAACATTTTACATGCCTAGAGAAAAACTAGAAACAAATATAACATCTAAAAAATATATTCTTATATTTGATGAAACTCCTCACTTGGATAAAATTACTCAAATGCATTATGGTACTAGATATAAATATTGGGATATAAATACATCTAGAATATTTTTAGAAGATATTATTACTCTTGTTGATTTGATAAATAAAGATTTAACAGAACCATTTAATCTTGTTTTGAAACAAAAAAGACTTGTTAGAAAAGGACATCACCACCCAGATTATGAAAAAGTTTTAGATTTTGGAAAGAGTAAGGGTTTAAAAATAGCAAATTTTAATTGTAACCTATTTGAATTAATAAATAAGTCATCTTTATCGATTATCTCCCCTTTTGCTTCTCCAGCTCATATTTGTGTATTTATGAAAAAAAAATCAATTTATTATGATCCTAAAAATGAAATTAGCTTTATTGAAAATGATCATAAAAATATACAATTCATAAAAGGAAAGAAGAGATTACAAAATTATTTTTTTAATGAAATTTACCAGAAAACTCTTCTGAAAAATACTTAATCGCATTATAGTATTTTTCTTTACTATCAATAGCAAATCTATTTTCTTTTAACGGTAGCCCAAATAACTTTTGTCTCCTTACCAGCTCAGGGAAAATATCTTTAGGAAAATCTAAATACGATTTCAAAGCTAATGATTTCAAAATACAAGGAGACATTAAATAAATAGATGAATTAGACCAAATATTTTTTGAATCATAATTAGTTAAAATGATATTTTTCTGCTTTGAAGATGGTCGTTCATAAAATTCTGTTATTAAGTTATTTTTATTTTTTGTAATTATAAAGGAGTTAGAGTTAATATTTTTATGCATAAAAATCGTACATAAAGCTCTAGTTTTTTTAAAGTGATCAATCATTCTGTTAAGATTTTCATAAATAATTATGTCACCATAAAACACAAAAAATGGATTACTCCCAGCTAACTCTTTTTCAAATATTTTTACTCCACCTGCTGTTCCGTTTAAACTTTCCTGATGCTTATAAAAAATTTTTACCCCATATTTTTTACCATTTCCAATATAGGATACAATTTTTTCACCAAGATAGTATAAATTAATATATATTTCCTTAACATCGTATTTTTTAAGCAATAAAATTTGCCATTCTAGTATGGTTTTACCTTGAAACATTAATAGAGGTTTAGGACAATTTGAAGTTAACAAACCCAACCTAGATCCCAAACCACCACACAAAATTACTGCTTTCACTGAAAACCGTCCATAATTGGTATAATATCAACTAATTTATTTACTCTGTAATTTGGTTTAGTTGTTTCTTTTTGTATTTTTAAACTACTTTCAATAATTTTTGACTTGTTGTGTTTACCTTTAAGCATGATTGTTTTACAACCAGCTAAATTACCAGCCACAACATCACTTACCCTATCACCCACCATTAAGCTATTTTTAAGATCCAAGTTGAGTATCTTCTGTGCTTTAAACAACATGCCAGGTTGAGGTTTTCTGAAATAGCTATCAAATCTATATTTTTGAATGTTTGCGTTAGGATGAAATGGACAAAAATACATCTTGTCAAAAACATCATAACCTAATTTTTTATTAATTCTTTTAAAAATTATATCATTTAGTATTTTCATTTCCTTATATGTTTTCAAACCTTTTGAAACCACAGTTTGGTTTGTTACTAATATAATTTTAAAAGATCTTTTTTTAGCTGTTTCTAAAAGTTGAAATAATCCTTCTATAAATATAATTTTATTTGGGTTTAAATTGACACCTTTATCAATAATAATTGTTCCATCCCTATCTAAAAACAAAGCTTTTTCCAAGATTTATCCAACTGTTAATAGTTTACTTAAAATATTAATTACAATATAAATAATTTTAGGAAAATTTGTAAAAAAAATCTTGGGGTAATTAAAAATTAGAACTTTAATTATAGGCGCAGGCTCAATTGGCATCAGGCATTCACAAATTTTAAAAAAACTTAATCATAAAATTGCTTTTGTTTCGAAAAGATCTGATTTAGAAAACACTAATTATTCTAATGTAAAAGAAGCTTTAAATGTATTTAATCCATCATATATTATAGTTAGTACAGAAACTAACAAACATATAACGACATTAAAAAAAATTTTTAAATTTGGTTATAAAGGTAAAGTTCTCATAGAAAAACCGTTATCCACAGTATATAAATCTTTCAAAGATTTTAATTTTAATACTGATAATATATTTTTAGGTTATAATTTACGTTTTCATCCTTGCAT
>CENJ01058003.1_pt1 | contig 11435 bp, 5 predicted proteins | sample 356161 | NCBI WGS metagenome assembly CENJ01 (sample SAMEA2619531, study PRJEB7988) | marine metagenome | biome: marine biome (ENVO:00000447); feature: surface water layer (ENVO:00002042); material: "saline water (ENVO:00002010), including plankton (ENVO:xxxxxxxx)" | depth 5 m
CACAAGTGAATATTGGTATGTCCGGTGTGTCGTCTGGTTTTGGTGTAGCTGTGGCGCAATGGTTAAACGGTGTTGATGCAGGTGATATTTATTACAATGGCGGATATGTTGGTATTGGTAATAATGATCCAGATGTAGCCTTAGATGTCGTTGGCACATTGAAGGTTGCCAATGGCGGTGAAACTTGTGCTGCCGGTCTAGAAGGAGCGATCCGTTATAATGTTGGTGTTTTACAGTTCTGTGATGGAACAAGTTGGCAGAATATATCATCGGCGACAGGCGGAGTTGTTCTTCAATTTGATCAAATAACCGAAACAGGTATGGATATTGATGGTTTAACCTGCGGTGCACCTCCTTGTTATGGTACGACGATTAGTTTTATTCTGTCTAATGCTGGAACGGTAACATCCGACACGCTCAATACATTTACGTTTACAGGTGATACTACCAATTTTGATATTACGTCTAATTCATGTAGCGGTGCTACGCTAGCTGCAGGGGCCAGTTGTCAAATAGATATCCGTCCGACGGCGTCTGGTAATGTTAGGTATGATGCGCGTATGGAAGTTGCGCACCATAATAACCCAACATTTGATGTTGCGGGTGAAGCTAGTGGGTTTGGGTGTGCGCCTGGACTGCTTGATACGGCGACATATGGTGGTGTAATTGTCGCATGTGATTATGGCGGGGCAGGAAATCACTTGGTTATAGATGAAGGCGGCTGTGATGGTTCAACTAATGAGCCGGTATGTGCGGGCGGTACAGCTGCACCTTCGCGTGTCTGGGCATCATCACCATATGATGCGCTGAGTATTGGTTCATTGACGTCAAGTACAACTGATGGTGATCAAAACCATGTAAATATATTAGCTTATGCGAATGGGGATACGAGCATGTTCCCTGCGGCGCAATATTGTGAAGACCTTGTGCTTAATGGCAAAAGCGATTGGTTTTTACCAGCGTCAAATGAGTTGGTAGATGCACTTAATGATACTTCGACGCTATCTGGCGGGCTTAGATATTTTACATCACGTGAAGATTCTGCATCTGATAGAGCTTGTTTTGTAAGTGGAGGTGGAGAAGTTTGTAATTCAAATAATGGCCGTAAATATGTGTCAAACCGTGTTCGCTGTATGCGTGTTGACGGTGTTGCTCTACCGTCAGCGCAAAGTGATAACTCACCAGATGTGTCTATGAATTATGGTGTGCGCTTTGAAAGTGGTTTTGCAAGTAGCGCTGGTGTAAGTACAATATCATCGACTGAGACTGTTTATAGCATTACTCCGGGGACAGCTATTAGCATTACTGGAGGTGGTGCAGAATATTCGATCAATGGTGGTGGATATACGTCTGCTGCTGGTACGGTTTCTAGTGGTGATACGATTACAATTCGTATGGATAGTCCAGCGGTAGGAACACGTGAACAAACTAATTTAAGTATTGGCTCTGAAACATTTTATTATTCAGTCATAACATTACCGGATTGTGGCGGTATTGGATGTACAGGCATTGATAAGCGTGTATTCTTCGGAACGGGTACTCACAGTAGTAATGTAGCCAATACTACTTTGGATGCAGACTGTCAGTCTAAGGCCGATACTGCTGGACTGGGTGGTACATGGATGGCAATCACATCTTCTGACTCTCCGTCCAATTGGGCAGTGAACCGTATTGATTATAACTGGGATCGCTTAGTTAATATGAATGGTGACGTGATTGCGACGAGTCCGCAAGACCTATGGGATGGCACGATTGTGAATCCTATTAACTATGATGAAAATGGTGCTTCTCTAGCCAATGCGAATGTAAGAACGAATTCATATGCAGATGGTGTATATCGACCAAATGGATATGGACATGCATCAAAAGTTGATAGTGGCTGGATTAGTGTTGGCGGTAGTGGTGTGTTATCTGGCTTATATTGTATGGAGGTAACTGTAGGGGCTGTTACGTTTACCTCGACACCGCCTTCAGCAGCTAATATGAATGTTATTGGCCCAGGGGCGCCATCTACTGGTACAGAGGTTGTGTTTACGATTGAAAACACTGGTTCAACGGCAACTTCGCTTTTAGCTACGTCTTTAAGTAATTCCGTGAATTTTCAGATTTCAACTGATACGTGCTCTGGTAACTCAATAGCTGCCGCTGCGACTTGTACGGTTGGTGTTACGCCACAATCGTCTGCTGATGGAAATTATTTTGGTACATTAACCGTTGCTGACGGGACTAATAATGTGAATGTTGGTGTCGGATTATCTGGTGTTGCTTCTGGTTTTGGTGTTGCCGTGGCGCAATGGCTAAATGGTGATGATTCAGGTGATATTTATTACAATGGTGGAGCTGTTGGTATTGGAACAACTGACCCTGATGTTTCTCTTGCTATCGTAGCGACCGATGCGATGCTTATCCCCGTAGGTACAGATGCGCAGCAGCCATCAACACCAGTGGAAGGTATGATCCGCTATAATAGTGAAAATGATTATTTCGAAGGGTATGTTGATGATGGTAGTCCAGCTTGGGAGCCTATAAATACTGGTGCAGGCGGTAAATGGATAGATGGGGCAACCGTTGGTGAAATCTATTATGATGGTGGAAACATTGGTGTTGGTACTATAACTGATCCTTCTGTGGCTTTGGATGTTGGCGGTGATATTGAATATACAGGCACGTTGACAGACGTTTCGGACCGTCGCCTGAAGGATAATATAAAGGCGCTATCACAAGGTGGTTCATTGCTTGATCTTATTGACCAGATAGATACCTATAGTTTCACTATGAAAGATGATGCTTCGGGGCGCACTGAATTTGGTGTAATGGCTCAGGAATTAGAAAAGGTTTTCCCAGAACTTGTTCATACTGCTAATGACGAAATTGGCACGAAATCGGTGAATTATGTCGGTTTGATTGCCCCTATGATTGAGGCGACCAAGGAGCTGAAGGCTGAGAATGAGGCGCTAAAGGCGCAGCTTGCGGAGATTAAAACGGCGCAAACTGAAACGAATGAAGTGCTTGCTGATCTTGGCTCGCAAGTGGAGCTTTTGAATAAACTTGCCCATGCTAACACGAAGTCTGAAGCGTCTGTTCAATCAATAATTATGCTCTTACTTGGTCTTTTGGGCGGGTTTGGTATTGCGGGTGTGTTCTTCATTCGTAGACGTTCAAATTAATAGGGAGGTTCTAGCTTATATGAAACGCCCTTTAACCAGATTTGTTAGATTTGGATTTGCTCTTTTATCTCTTTTCTTTTTTGCAGGAGACGTTTTTGCGCAGGATTATTCGTCTAATTTAGTTGGTCATTGGACGTTTGATGAGACGAGCGGAACTGTTGCAGCTGATAGTGCAGGCAGTAATAACGGTACAATGGCAGGCGGATTGACGGGTGCGAATTCTATATCTGGCGTGGTTGGAAACGCTTTACAGTTTGACGGGGTGGATGACGAAATATCTGTAGGCTACGTACCGGGCAATACAGGCACGATATCTATGTGGTTTAAATCTGATGGTACATTAGACTCTTCAACTCCGGATGCTCCGATACTTGAGGCTAGTGGGGGAACAGGACGCAATACAGTCTTTAGAAAAGATTGGGCAAGAAGTGGTATAGGGGGGGCGCGTTGTAATGGTAATGATGGAAGTATTGATTTTGTAATTACTCCGGCCTCAAATAGATATTCGAACGCATGTACCTCCACAACATCATGGACCGCCGACCAATGGTATCATTTGGTGGCTACATGGGATGGATCTAATCAATTGATGTATGTTAATGGCGTTTTAGAAAGTACACATTCGCAATCACGTACAGGCGGCTGGGGGAACCTAAAAGTGCAACTTTCATTTGGCTCACATGGCGGGGCTGCTGATGATTTGAGGGCTTATGATCGTGTTTTGAGTGCAGAGGATGTTGCTGCTCTTTATGATTATTCAATATCTGATTGCTCATCGCCTTCTGGAATGGTCGGTGAGATTAACTTCAATCAAGTTGACCGTATCTATCAATATTGTAATGGCAGCGCGTGGATTGGCGTGGGTAAGAAAGATGAGAATAGTTCTAGTGTATCTACGGCTAATTTGATCGCGCATTGGGGGCTTGATGAAAGTAGTGGGTCGCAAGCGAACGACTCTTCGGTCAATAGTTATACTGGTACTTTAAGTGGTGGGCTTAGTTTTGTTAATAACTCTGTTGCGGGTGTTGTAGGACGGGCTTTGGATTTCGATGGTGTTGACGATAAGGTTAGTATTTCTAGTTTTACTGGATTAACGGCGCCGATGTCTTTTTCTGCATGGATTAAGCCAGATCTGTCTGCTACGACCAGTAAGCTCTCTTATGCTGTTCGGGGTGATAATACAAACTTTTATATCAAATGGGATAGTAATTTTGGACCTGAAGCCACTTTGGGATTCTTTTCAACGACAGGCTCAAATGTAAATGTGTCAATTGGTGATGTTACCCCGGGGCAGTGGCATTATATCGCCGGTACTTTTGATGGAACGACCTTGCGTGCATATAATAATGGTGTTGAGGTTGATGCCAGTCCCAATAGTTTAGTCCCTAGAAGCACGGCAACACCCAAAGCGAATATAGGTGAAAATTTTGAAGGGAGTATTGATGATGTTCGTGTTTATACGCGTGTGCTTACTCCTGCTGAAATTCAGACTATGTATGATGATTTAGCGCCAACTTGCCAAGCTCCGAATTCTGGGCTTGTGGCGTATTGGAAAATGGATGAAACCACTGGCACGACGGCAGTCGATGAAACGGGTAACAATGATGCCGCTATGCAAGGCGCGATGGCAGCGAATACAGCTACTGGTGCGGGCGCGGTTGATACGGCTTTGTTCTTTAATAATAACCAAATGACTGTGCCTCATCATGCCAGTCATAATGATCTGAGTACTGGCTATACGATTGCGGGCTGGTTCTATTTTGATAGTACGCAAACTGGCACTATTTTCCCAAGCATAGTGAGTAAAAACAACAATAGTGGCGGCTGGGGGGATAGTTTAGTCTTTGGCCGTACGAGTGCAGGTGGGAATATTGTAGGCGGGCGTGTTCGCCTGAATGTTACACATGGACGGTCGACTGGTTCACCAAATGCAAGTTATACAGGCTGGTCCTATGAAGTTGACCAGTGGGTGCACGTGATATTGACCTGGGATGGTTCTACGGTGACTTGGTATAAAAATGGCGTTGCAATCTCTACTACAGCCGTAACTACACCGCCAGATACGTCAACAGGTGATTTGCGCATAGGTAGTGGCCGATATAATTGGAGTAATGATAATTTTCAAGGTGGGTTAGATGATCTTAGGATTTATAATCGCGTCCTGAGTTCCAATGAAATATCTGCTCTATATGGCGCTGCTGGAGGGCTGTGCTCTCAGAGTAATTGCGCTAACCCTATGGGGGCACAAGCTGAATTAGTCTTTAATACGTCACATAATACGATGCAATATTGTAATGGTGAAAATTGGATTGCTATGGGGCCATCCGGTGATGGCGGCAGCGGCTGTATCTCTCCTGTGGGCCTTCAAGGTGAGTTGATTTACAACAGCTTTTATAATGTTTTGCAATATTGCGAGGGAGATGAGTGGGTTGCTGCTGGACGTGGTGATATTCCGTCCGTGCCATCAACGGGTTTGGCTGCGCATTGGACATTTGATGAAACGAGCGGGATAGTCCTTGCAGATAGTAGCGGCAATGGAAGAGACACCGCAGTTAGAACTATTGACCCGACATCTGTTGATGAAGATGTTTCTGCAACTACGGTTGCTGGTAAGATTAGTAATGCACAGCGTTTAAATGGTGGTGATGACCGTATATATGTGAAAAATGATACGCATTTTATAGCTGGTGCTAGTGAGGCCAGTATGTGTCTTTGGCTGAATTTACAAGCCAGCTCAATTATTCAAGACTATTCCATTATGGGTAAGTATAAAGTGGGGAGTAGTGACGGTGGTTTTTGGTTTTGGGTAGATGAGGTCGCTAATTACAGTGGGCGCACTAATACAATATCTTTTGCGCCTAATCTTTCAGATACATATAAGACCATGAGAGTTGAGGGCGGAGCCAGTAATTTAGTAAGCCTTAATCAGTGGGATCACTATTGTGCGACTTTCTCAGGTGGGAATTTTATAAGAGTATATAAGAACGGTATTTTAAGTAATGAAAATTCGAGTACTGTTCCACCAACCATGGGAACCGATACGACTTTACCTTTTAAAATTGGTAATGAAAATTCGAATATCCGGGGCTTTGATGGTATGTTTGATGATGTTCGTATCTATGAGCGTGCGCTATCTTCATCCGAAGTTCTTCAGCTATATGATGCGACAAGGTAAGTTTGCTCTTGCAATACATCGCTTTATTTCGTTAATCCTATATTTATGCGCCCGTAGCTCAGGGGATAGAGCACTGGTTTCCGGAGCCAGGTGTCGCAGGTTCGAATCCTGCCGGGCGCGCCATTTTCTTTTGTACAAATTTATCATTTGTATCTTTTTTATCTAAACCTTGTGTCCTGCTTATTTGGGGTGAGTATTTTAACTTCGACTACTGTGAGTATTATAGGGCTCTATTCGTATATTTTTTTTCTTTTAGTTTTCATAGAATTTTAAGTGAATTTGTGTATAATTTAAGATGGTAAATATGGTTAAAAAACAAACTTATAGCTATTTAAAATAATAGTATGCATGATTGATATGAATAAAATATATACTAAAGAATATATAGAGTATTTATTAGAGGTTGGATTTGTTAAGTATTACGAAATTGATGGTAATGCTGACCTTGAGGTGGATATAGATGATTTGCATTGGGTGCAAAATATTGAAGCATCTGCCGGTGAGGAAGACGGTAATTTAGCTTCTGAATTTGTTCAAATTATTAATATTGATAAATTATCACAAGACAATATTAAAGGCTTAGAAAATTCTGAGTACAGAAATACTCCTGATTTAAGTGGTGGTTCTAATTTTCAAGTAGCGCGCAGCTTTATATCTGAGCCAGATTATATTGAAGCGTATGGTGTATTATCTTTTGATTTTTTATCAAATGCTTCTGCTAGTAGGTATTTAAATGACGCTTCACTTTTTTCTGCACATATTGACTTCACACCTCACCAAGCTGTTTATAATGGCTTAGATTTAACTAGTAAGGTGTATTTAACGCAGATTTCTATAGATGAAACGGAAAATCTAGCACCTAAAGCTTCTTATGATTATTTTTCTACATTTACTGGAGTATCAGTCAGTGGGAATTTGTTGGTTGATAATGGTTTTGGAGAGGATTCTGATATAGATGGCGGAAGTTTATCTGTTGTTTCAGGTACTTTTACCACTAGCTCTGGCAATTCAGTCACGGTGTCTTCTACGGGGGATTTTGTTTATTCGCCGTTAATTGGCTATACGGGCGCTGACAATTTTTCATACGTTCTTGTTGATGATGCTGGTGCACAAGATACAGCGAGAGTTGATCTTCATGTATCTACGGCTGAGTTGGTTACGCGTATTAATTTTTTAGACGCTGTCTTTTCCGATTACGGCGTAAGTCATAATTTTAGTGATGTTTACTCAGTTGCGGATAATGGGGCAACTTTGCATTTAGCTGACAATACATGGAAGGATATTGCGCTAGATTACACTGTTACAGAGAATACCGTTATTGAATTTGATTATTTCTCTACCAAAGAAGGTGAAATCCAAGGGTTAGGGTTTGATACGGATGATAGTATCAGTAGTGGCTCCACTTTTAAACTCTTTGGTACACAGGGGTGGGGCAGAACTGCTTATGAAACATATGATGGTAATGAAGGCTCTTGGGTGCATTATAAAATTGCAGTAGGAGCAGCTTACAGAGGTGATTTTGACCGATTGTTCTTTGTAAATGATGATGATCATTATGTTGGAGCCAATGGCTCATTTAGTAATATTATTATATACGAACCTGGAACGGATGGAGCAGATACCATGACGGGGCACACTGGCTCTCAGACGTTGATGGGGCATGGTGGTGATGATCTGATTTATGGATTAGATGGTAATGATGTTTTGTATGGTGGTTCTGGTATAGATTTCTTATTTGGTGGTCGTGGTTCTGATACCTTTGTTTTTGATGATATTAACGATATAGACCATGTTCAGGATTTTGACCTTAGTGAGGGAGATGTTCTTGATATCTCTGCTCTTCTGAGCGGATATGATCCTATTACAGATGCTATTGAAGACTTTGTTACCCTTACAAGTGATGGTAACGATACTTTTATTCATGTAGATAGTGATGGCAATGCAGATAGCTTTACTCAAGTCGCAACATTGCACGGCGTTACAGATTTGGGGGGCGTTGAAACCCTTGAGGATAACGGCGTTATTGTATCCATATAATTCATAAATTCCTTTTAGCTTCATAGTTATAAATTACATTCATGTAGGTGTGTGCTTTAAAAAAATACTTTTTAAAGTTGTTTCTTGATTTCTACATTTCAAAATGTTCTGATTTATCTTTACGAAAAATAGGATGCTATGGGGGTTTTATGAGGTTTATTTTTAGTGCTTTAATTTTGTTTACAGTTCTGTCTTTACCAGCATATGCAGAAAATGAAGTGAAACAATTTAATGAGAGGTGTGAAGAGGCTGGTAAAACGGCGTCTTTTTGTAACTGTGCTTTAAGTGCCTTTTCGGATCAGATGCGTAAGCGAGATACGAGAAAGCTGGAAGAAAGTAAACTGCATTTGAAATATAGTACGGATACTTTGCTAGCAGATCCAGTTATGACCCAGGGAAAGATTGATGCTGTGTGCGGATTATATGATGAGGCGCAAGCTTATGATATAAAATCAGCACTCGTTAAAAGGGAAAAAGGTCACAGTCATGCCCGCCAATGGGTTGATAAAAAGTTAGCTGTGATGAAAAGAAAAGAAGAATTAGTGATGAGTTACGGTGCTTCGAGACAGACGAATGGTGCACTTGCAGCTGGAGATTATTGCAAACTTAACAATGAAGTAAACCAAATGTCTCAGGACCTTGCTGAAAGTAACGATGTTATCTATGCAAGAGTACGTAGGATGATTGAGTGGCAAGCTGGGCTTCAGCCGTTTTTTAGTAGTGCTTATAAAGCTGGCTGCAAATAAACTTTCTTTATAAAGGTCGGAGGCGTTGATGTTTTCACATAAATTTATTTATTTTCTGGTTGTTTCATTATTGTGTTTGCAAGCATTTTCGAGTGTATCTTGGGCTCGGTATCGTGGTGAAAATGCGGATAAAATGATGACATTGGCAAGTTTTCCAATCTTAGGTGTCACAATTGATATGAAAATTGGAGATATTATACAAAAGCTTGAGGGGCAGGGGTATAAAAGCGATTGCAGGTTTAATGCATGCCAATTACGTTCAGCTGGCTTTGTGTTTACTCTTGTGCATTCTAAGAAGTCATTGGGAAAAAGGAGTGCTCAGCCTGTCTTTGATCGTAACGCTACTCCAGTATCAATCGGTATAGGTAATGTTACAGACTACTCTATCTGTAAGGATGCGAAAGAATTGATAAAAAACTATTGCAATAAGGATGATCAAAAACAGCCGTGCTGGACTAATAATTTTGGCGTCACCAACGGTAATATGTCAGCAAATGGCAAGAGTGATGACGGTTATTTATATAGTGCGACTGTGATGCTAAACCCAGGTAAGACATGCAGTGTGGGTATAAAACGCCTTTGAATTCCTAGTTTTTATTTTTTATATACGTCGTGATATTTGTTGAGAGATTTATTGTGAGTCTTGTCGGTATGTAAATTTATTTTCTTTTTATTTCATTATCTTAGCCAATATTATCTAATACTGTCTGGTGTGGCGATATTCTCTATTGTGCTGGATGTAGAGTTGTTTAATTGATTTTGTTCAGCCTCTCTCTTTATTTTTTCGAAAGCTTCTTCAAATATTTCTGGGGAGAGCTCTTTGAGAAAACGTTGGTCACGCCTTCGCATTGAGACATCTTGCCCGTTGGACATTTTTTTAAACGCATTAGCTGCGCTTTCCATGAAAACTTCTTGTTGATCTCTTGCGAGCCTACTATAGGCTGATTTTGTTTCCTTAATATCTGCTTTTGAGAATCTGAGGCTATTCATTATTTGTCGCTGGTCATTTGGTGGCAAATCTTCGAAGTTTTCTTCGATGCTTAACATTAATAACTGTTTTTGGATTATTTTAAACTCGCTGATAGTCTGGGTCATGCCCAAGCAATCTTGGCTATACATATCGCATGAGTCTTTTATTGCGTTATAGTCGTCTAGTAAGCTTTTATATTCTTTTGGAAAATTAGTAATTTTAACGTCTTTGTCCAAGTATGGAGAATATAAGGCGTTGTTTTGAGTGGCGGGCGCTATCAATTGTGGAGGAGCTGACCCGTCTATTTCACGGTTATGGAGTGATATATAAATTTTGTCATTATCACCAATTATATAGAATTCAGGTGATGTATTTTCTTTTTGTAGTAGCTGCTCGAGGTAGTCTTGGTCATAGGGGTGCTTGATTGGTACCTCATGCCCTGCGAGCAAGAGTTTTGCGACTTCTTCTGTGTCTGCTTTTAAATATTTGTCAATTGCCATTTAATCAGTTACCGAATATTTTTATGAAGTATACATATGAATACTTAATCCTCGGTAAAATTATTTTTTTGATAGATTTACTTAATGCACGGTCTTTTCAGTCGATAAATCGACTTCTTTTGTTAAGCGTGCTTCTTCAAATTCTTTTAAGAGAATAAAACCATCTTTGGCGGCGATAGCTATTTCACGGCTTGTCATTGCTGCAATTGAGCCGAGGGGAAGTTGATGTTCTTCTACCCAAAAATCGTGATCGTAAACAACCCAGAGCCTATTATCAAAATCAGCAATAGAACCAAAACGCCCAAAGGCGCGCGCGGTTTTATCAATTTCTATGACACTTTTGCTCCAATTAAGGAGGCGATCGCTATCGGTTGGTGCTTTGTAATGGCTGGCTTGCGCCTTATCTTGCGGCGTTGCATTCGTCCAGTAATCATTAATATTGGCTATAAGATCCGATATGAAGTCAGGAGCGTTTATAGCGACTTTCGCGGTGTAGCTTTCAACGGTTTCATTGGGTGTTAAGCTTATTCTTTGCTGTTTTAGAATATCACCGGCATCAAATTGCTGCGTCATTTTATGGGCGGTAAAGCCCGCAGCATCCTCAATATTATCGCGTATAATGAAAGGGAGGGGCATCATGCCGCGCCCTTTTGGTAGGTATGTGGGGTGAATATTAATCGCTTTTGCTTTCACAGCTTCAGGGATTTTAAAAGCGTAGCCCGCAGCTAAAAAGAGTTCACATCCATTATCTTCGAATTGTTTGATGTGATCTTCGTTTGCAGGCGAAAGGATAAAGGGTACGTTTTTCGCTTCTGCTAAACGCTGAGCAGCTTGGTTGAA
>CENJ01173393.1_pt1 | contig 11415 bp, 4 predicted proteins | sample 356161 | NCBI WGS metagenome assembly CENJ01 (sample SAMEA2619531, study PRJEB7988) | marine metagenome | biome: marine biome (ENVO:00000447); feature: surface water layer (ENVO:00002042); material: "saline water (ENVO:00002010), including plankton (ENVO:xxxxxxxx)" | depth 5 m
CCTGCTTCTAATAAGAACAAGTCTCCATTAGCATTGACGAGTTCAACTTGATCCCCGTTCGTTAGCGCGTGGTTGCCGTCCTCATCAACAGCGTTGATTTGAATCCAACCTTGAGCTGTCGGAGAAGAAGTAACTTGAGCCAACCAGACTTCAAGGAAAACGAAATCTGTTCTTTTCACATCTGGGTTGACGCCGCCCTTGATAGGCGCGTCTTCAAGAATGATGCGATTGATCTCCTTGTCGATTGCCGTGTACTCGACGACCACTGGACGACCCGCAACATTTGCAATCTGCTTCTTCAGTAAAAAAGCATTCTCTACAAAATCTTCATCCCCTGGCTTTACGAACTGGTAGTCCAGTATGGAGTCGTAAGCCGTTTGAAGCCGAATAAACCCTGATGGATGGTGTACGCTGCGAAAAAGTCTTTCTGCGTAGGCTAAAACATCTGGGGAAAGGTTTAATTCGCTATCTAAAACAGGTTTACCTGACTGATAGACGAGCGAATCGTAAGACCTCTCGCCAGCAGGCAGATCTCTTGAAACACTCGTTCCAGTCTGGGTAAATCTTTTATTGTGAATCGCCATTATCTACCCCTACCTCAGAAGGTCAATCGCCAAGTAATCGTAAGAATGGCGGTTGAGGGCTTCGAGATCACAGGGAAGGTCAGGTAATTTACCAAAACATCCTTATCTGTAAGATCGACCGTAGGGTCGTATACGGGCCACACCGCATCTACTGGGTTCTTGACAGTTGGGTCGTCAGACTTAGGAGAAATAAGACCCATTTCATTTAGAGGACCAACCGCCTCGGCTTCACCGTATGAAGTGGTGAAGTCCACAACATTTGTCGGAACTGCACTAATGCCGCCCTCTGAATCTCGATAAACAACTGAAGCAAAGCCTTTTCGACCCGTTTCCAACTCTGCATTCAGACTTCTTTGATTTACATGGGGGGCGTCAGGAGAGAGTAGGGAACCTCTGGCACCCGAACCTACAACCAGCATAGACAAACCACGCGAAACGCCGCCTCGATCTTGAAAAAGCATAGCAGCGAGCACGCCACCATCCTTAGTAATGACATTATCTTTCGTCCAAGAAACCAAAACCTCGCCAGTCTGAGCGTCTGTCATTTCTAAAATAAACGTACCTTTGCCGATTTGCATCGCGTCGGTATGTAGAATGTTTGCGCCCATTTTCATCGCTTGCCTCAATTGCCTCATTTCTTCCCGATGTATTCCCGAACTCATTTGCGTACCTCCATCGGACTCTCTCTCTGGTAGTGATCAATAGGTGGTTTACCGATAGAACGGGATGAAGTTGTCTCATTCAGTCCAAATGTTTTCGTTTTCATCGAAACGCCTCCTGATTCGAGTAGGTTCTGGTAAAGGGCTTCCACCCGACAACACCATACCGCTGAAAAATTCCCCACCGTTCAATAATGAAATAGGATCAAGCGTTTCTGCCCCACCCCAAGGACCAGTACGAGAATATTCCCCGCCGATTTCCATCTCGTATGAGATGCTTGATGAACTTTGCGGTACTTCTTCGTTGTAAAGATCTCGCACTTCCCAAAAAGTTCTGTTCTTGGCGAGGCTGGGTTTGGCAGAGGGTTTTGATGGGTGTGTTGCCCAAGTAACTGAGCCTTGAACTTCACCACCGCCGATAGTACCTGCGGGGGAGAACCCGCCGCCAGCCGTAAAGAAAGCCCCAGGTGCGCCGCCGCCTTGTTCAAAGGGGTAGGCTGGGGGCGGTGCTAAAACTTCAACGAGAAGTCTGCCTTGAAGGTCTATATGTGCAAGACCCTTTGCAGGTGCAACGCCGTCGTCAGGTGTAGAGATAACGCCTTGTTCTTTTCCGTTGTCTACTTGGAAAAAATCGACGGAGGAATATGCAGACTCGTGTGAGAACTCAACTAAAGAAGTTGGGTCGTCTGCTTTGAAATCAGGGTTCTCGTCAACGAGATCAATCGCCTCATCTTCTCTTGGAGGGACATCTTTTATTGATCTCTGAAGCCTACCTAACTGCGTAAGCAAGTAAGGTGGGGTTCCTTCATTGAGATTTGTAATCCCGTCTTTCAGGGGTTGGTTGAGGAGATAGGTTTTTGTAATTGGTCTACCGGGAGAGAAAGTGATCTCCGCAACGCTTGATCTCGGAAAAGATTCATCCAGTTTTATTTTTTGATTCGTGGGATCAAATGTCCATGAATCGTTCACCAAAAGTTGCCCGTTCACGGCTACGTGAAAGACCCTTTTTGCTGCAACATTGGAATCAGAAACATCAATCTCATCGTGGCGAACTTTCACTTTGACATTCTCAACCGTAATGTCGCCCGTGTACTCGCCACTGCTCAGAACATTCCAGCGGTTTAGCGTGGCTGTTCTTGGTGGGGTTTTATCTTCGTTTTCCTGAACATAGACCCGATACCTGAAACGATCCCACTCAGTCTCCGCTTGTGAAACAGAGTTTTGCATACCGAAATGGAGATTACAGATGGGCGCACGGTGAACAGGTAAATGTTCCCACTCCACTGTGATCCAAGAGCCTGTGGGGTCATGCCTTGCTGTCCTGCCAACTGCTGGAACATCAGGGGTCTGTAAATCGGGTCTAAGTAAAGAAGCACCCCAAGACGGATCAACCACAAGCATCACGCTTAGAGGTTCTTCCGCAGACCAATCCATTTCTACGATGTTGCCATCAGCATCTCTTGGAAGTTGCCAACTGTCTAAAGACTCCTTGTCGCCACCTTTCCAGATTCCGAGGGTTTTCCGCATCTCGGATGGGGCGGCTTCTCGGAACTGTAAAGAATGGATATCCATTCCGTATTCAGGTGTTCCAAAACCTAACAAGTAAGTTCGTACATTGCTTTCGCTTGGTTCAAAGTCGGCAAGAGGAACGGACAAAACCATCGCACCGTCTACCCACAACTCAACATCTGACAAAGTGTCAGACAGTGTGCCTGTTTTTATGCAGTACGAGTGTTCTTGCCCATCGAGCCAATCAAACGCAGCCTCTCCGAGATAGTGCAAACCGTCTGAAGTCAGGATCAGTTTGTTTTCTGCGAAAAGTAAAGTCACGGTGCGATAGTTCGCATCCATCCCGATCAAAAAGCCCGCATCATTCAGGTCATTGAAGGTCGAGTGATGAAAGGTGATACGAGCGTCCATTTGTCGAGATTGCGAGATTCCCTCATGGGGAAGTTCATTCGTAATCGCACAAGGGTGTACGCTCTCTTTGGAAACCTTTAGTCGCAATCCTTCAAAGGTGTAAACAAAACCGTTGGTTTGCCAGCCTTGATCGTCAAAGGAATGCGACCCAAGCAAAGATACGGTGGAAGCCGTGAAGATTTCGTTTTCAAAGATCGGGATCGTAGAAAGCAAAACATCGTGGTTTGGTCCTGCCAGTCTTATGCCAGCGTCACCCCACGAAGTGAGGTTGCCCACTTTGAATGCTGCCGATATTTCCACGCCACCCATTCGTGGGATAAGTGGATCAAGTTTCTCGAAGCCTAACTTTTGATCTCGACCGCCTTCACCTCTCAGAACAATCGAATCTGTTCCGAGAGAACTCGAAACAATGCCGTGTGAAGATGTTTTACGCCATAACGATCTGTCAGTAGGAACCTCAGAAAGAGTAAGAGATTCCAAGTGACCAATAGAAGAAAGAATAAAGTTGTCTGGAACTGTGATGAAACGAACGAAATCCCATCGTGAAACACATTCAGATACGAGATTACCAAATAAGATTTCGCCTCTGCCGTCTTCCGTCAAATCTAACGGGGCAATACCAGCGCGATAGAGAACATGAGCGTCAACCGACCCAATATCAGCCAAACACTGAAAAGAAGTCGCGCCCGTAAAAGATACGCCGATAGCGGAATCGTCAGCCCTACCAACTAAGTGAATATTGAAAGGCGTTTCCGTCCAAGGGGTTTCAAAATAGACTTCAGCAACGCCGCCGCCCCACTTTGAAACATCGGCTGGGAAATCAGGGGAGCACTGAAGCCAGTAGTCTCCTGTTGAGAGTTTTTCGATTGCCAATACTGTGTAAACGCCTGATTGATCCCCATTGGCGATCACAACCTTCAGACCCTCGTGAAACAACTCAGGCAGATCTTCTTCTCTAACGAGCATCCGTTCTTGAGAAAGAAGTTCAACGGTCGATGAATAGGCAGGAGTCCACGAATCTGCGTTGTCAATCTCATCGCCTGTGAGCAAAGCAATGTGTGAAACATTGTCGATTTCCACGGCAGCGAGCAAACGCAAATCTTTTGAATCGTGAAACGCAATAGCCGGACCCAACCCAAGCCGTTCGTTTATATAGGTAGGCTCAGAGCACTCGATTCTACCAACCAGAGTGACTTGTGCTCCGACAGGATTGAGTTCGATCTTTTTGTAAACACCGCCCGCACCCACTGTCGTTAGTGTGCTGTACCCGTCAGAGTCTTGCTGAAGTGTCAGATTACCTCTACCAACCCAGTTCTCGTTCAGCGATCCCTCAAACTGCCCTGATTGGGAAACCTGTTCGTACCTCTTTCGTTTGTAACTGCCTACTGGGTTAGCGTTCAAAACCAGCGCGTTTGGCGAGTTCAAACTTGCCGTGTAACCCTTATCGAAACCGATATGGCGATGTGAAATCCACTTTGGTTTCACCCGAGGGGGGCGCATCAGCGTCAAAGATATTGGGTAGCGTTCGCCTTCAATCGAGCCGCCGTTGGTTGTCTCAGTCGCCAACTGGGGGCTTTGAACTTCTGGGTTTCTTCTCTGATCCCACTTGTTCAAAACCAAACCGGGATGGTTCAAAGACTGAAATGACATTTGTGGGTTTTCAAACCAACTGTAATCAACCTCAACATCAATCTCGCCAACGGGCATTTTCGGAACGGGAGTCTCAAGGTAAATCAGACCCAAGTAAGGATTAACATCGCTGACCTGGACAGAAACACCGTTCACCCGAACAGAGACATCGTTGATCCCAGCAGGAGTCGCGTCGCCCCAACCCTTAGTAAGCGGACCACGCTTCACCTGAACTCGGTTCTTTGAAACACCCGCTATACCAAGAAAGTCTGCGTGAACTTCGTGAACAAAGTTCCCGTCTTCCAAGTACAAAGTGTTTGAAGCAGTAGCGTTTACAATGGCGGTAAGGGCAGAAGTTCCAGAAAGTTTGATATAAGAATCACCCTCTGACGCCTCATTGATATCATTGATCCCAACACAAAAGATTGGTGCTTCATCAACGACTAAAGCAAAATGCCCAGTCTTTTGATTACGGATTATTTCAATCTTATGGTGTGAACCCCAGTCAAAGGTAACTGAGAAATCGAGATCAGGATCACTGGCGATACGAATTCGTTTGCCCGCCACATCCTCAAAAATAACTCTAATCAGAGTTACCGAATCGCTTACCTCGCAAACCGCGCCGTCGTGGATGCCAGACAAGTCTAAGGACACTCGATAAGTCGAGGTGTCATTCAGGCGACCTGACCCGTCAATAAAGGTGTGACTGAGAAAATCAGATTTTTGCTCGGTAATCGCTTGGGCAGGACCAACAGTAAGTCGATAGTTACTTGAGGTGACGCCTTGTGTGTACAGTTGGACAAAAGGCTCGCCTTGCGCTGCCCCCAAAACCTTGGGCATTACAGGGTAGTCTGTTGTCAGTAAGTAGTTGCTTGGGTCGTTTACCCCGTCGCCCAAATCGTTGCTTGGTGCAATCGCCAACTTGTCTTTGTCGCTGATAACCAGAACCGACAGGTCGTTTCCTTTTGCAAGGAAAGCCCCAGTGCGAACATCAATGAGGTTGTTACTGAGATCGGCACATTGATTACAGGTAAGCGTGTATAAACCACCGAGAGTGGTACCCGTGTGGTGGAGGTCTACAAAAGTATGATCCCCAGACGCTTGTGTTGAAATGATCGAAGGAACGATGCCGAAGTTGGCTTCAATCTTCCAGTTTTCGGGAGATAGGAATTCTTCGGTAACGCTTACAGGCTCACTAAAGACGGCTCTAATCGTATTACCGTCTAAGGATTCAACAGCGACAAGATCAGGTTTCGTGATATCGGCAAACCCATACGGTGCATAACCGTATGGGCCTACCCCATAACCCTTATCATTGTTATTTGAATCACTACTCATACAAAGCCTCTATTGGAATGTATGAATAGCCTTTCAACCGAACCGAAAGACTTCAGTGAGGATTAGAGAATGATCCACTCTCCGTCGCCACTCATGCCGCCATCACCATTGATGCAGACCAAGTGCATATCAACCATTGGGTCAATGACAAAGCCAACGCCGCTTTCCAAGTCGAGTTTACCGCTTCCAGTACCGCCGTCACCTGCCTTAACCTTGATGACGCGATTAGCAGAACCGCCCGAAGCGAACTGTTCTGCGTTGGAAAGGTTTTTGATGAATACTTGCTGTCCTGTTGTACCGTTCTTCAACCGTAAATCGATTTCGCCCGTCTTTGTCGCCCAATCGTTTAAGACGACAATCATCTCGTGACCGACAAGGTTTAGGTCGTAAGTAGAACCCATTACCAACATGCCTTCATCGATAACCATGATTCCTTGGTTGTCTGTAAGCATATTTGTTGCAGTCGTAGCTGGTGGTCTGGATTCCCAGTATGCTCGCCCGAAAAGAATGAAAGGGGCTGAAGGACCAGCAGTAATGCTACCCATCGTCTCAGGCAAACCAATGTCAGACGACGAAATACTGGAGTCTGAACCATTTATTTGAATGTAGTTATTCAGATTCGGATCATTGGCAATGGCTGTTGCAAGTACGTTTTCAATCTCAGCGGCTCCAATACCGCCTGCGCCTTGGTTCCAATTTGCTGTGAGCGACCAATCCAATTGATCGCCAGTATTGTGTACCACGCTGACAGGGCTACCACCCGCTACCGCACCATCAGGATCCATAACGAATGTGAGAGAAATAGGTTTGTTCTGTGCAAGCCACTGGCTTTCGTCTACCCAGCCAATAGAAAGACCGCCAATACTAATGCTTCCAACAAAGTCGAAAGAAGAGGTTCTGTTCAAACCCTTCCAGATAAGCGTATCGCCATCTAAACTTCCTTCGGGCAGGCTTTCTGGTTGTGCAATATTCCAAACAGTGCTTCCGTAAGCGTAAATGATGTTGTTAGATGAGGCTTCGCCTGTCCAACCTGCACCGCCACCAATGTCACCACCAGAAACGGGTGTGGTGTCTGCCATCAAAGGATTTATTGTTAGCCCTGAGATCAAAAATGAGGGGTCGTCTAACTGTGCTTTAATGTCTGCAATGGTGTCTGTACCGTCAAACTTTGCGTAGATTGTAACAATGGCTTTATCCGTCATTTCATCGACGCCTACAAAAACACCGCCTTGGTCAGCGTCAACACGGAATCTGATGTGAACATCTTTTCCGTAAGCCTGCCATTCAGTCTCGTCGCTAAATCCGATATTGAACAGCATAGAACCAGCCATGTCATCCGCTTGTGTTACCCCTAATGACAAACTCACAGCACTTTGAACTTTGAGAACATCGCCGTTCATTCTGGCAGGGGTGGCTTGCCTCAACGCTTCTAACATATTTGGTTGGGCAGGTTCCCAAGAGTTCAAATCCGCTCGGTAAGAGAGGAATTCGCCGTCAGCGGCGGGTGGGAGTTCGTTTGGAGCCAAAGTCGTTGTCCAAGAGCCACCGCTGACTGTAAGAATCGAGCCTTCAGCAAGACCAGCGGGATCAACGAGGTCACCGATAGAAGTTGGGGCAGAGGGGAGAGATGAACTTTGCCAAGAAAGAACATCAGGACCACCATCAGGATCAGGGTTCGAAATAACGGTCAATACCTGACCTGCTGTTGAAGGTGCGGGTAGAAGTTCACCAGAAATATCGACAAACTGTGCTGTTCCACTAACGATTCTTAGAATCTCATCTTCGCTACCTGAAGGTAGACCCGTAGCCGTATCATCGAGTCCTGGGGCAAACTTGATGTTTCCATCTCCGTCTGCAACAGCCTTGAGGACTTGACCCGCAGTTGGCGCACTGCCTGTAAGGTCGATGTATTGGTTTAGCAGAGCCAGTTGCTCTCGCTTATCTTTCGTAAAGAAATGTGACATGGTTCGTTCCCCTGTGTTTGTAATTGGCAGGGGCTAAGGAACCCCCCTCTATTCGTTATGTGTCAGATATAGAGGAAGGATTGAGCGCGATTTTAGTTCAACGCCCAATTCACAGAACCATCATCCTTCAAACCGCTACAAATTAAATGCACCGAAGTTTGGTTTTTTATGACCATATCGCCAGCCAAACCGTTGATTGTAGAGGGAGATGCTGTTGTAGAAGTTGGACGGATAATCACTTCACCCAACCCTGTTTCATCACAAATGTACAACCTGCGACCACTTGATGCGCTGTCTTCCAGATTGATAATGTGTTGACCGTTGGCGACAGTTTGAACGGCTAAGTACACATCACAGTCGTGGCAATCAAACTCAAGATCTTCAACCACCGTTCTGTGAAGGTGGGTGAGTTTATCTGAAGCCAATCCGTCGGATTCTAACTCTGCAACTTTTGTTTGCAGTTCTGTGATCTGAACCTTGAGCGTATTGACGAGAGCGTTCAAAGCGTTCACATCAGTTGTCACAGTTGTTACTTCTTCAGCAACCTCTTCGAGATCACCTAATACTGCTGCAACATCTTCATCGTAAGCCAAAGCCTGAGAATCAACCAGTAGTCTTTTATCTTCATTCGCCCACAGGATTGGGTCGTTCGCATCCTCATCGGGTTGTTCTTCCAAGGTTCCGATCATAATCGACCCAAGAACAGACACATCACTGTGGAAATCCGTCGAAGCCTCTAACTCAACCCCGACCATTTTGAGGTCGTAAACATCCATATCGGAATCGTATTTGTATGAGGGATCAATCTTCGTGTAGCGAATATGCGTTTGCCCACCACCGTCTGGAAAATCTTCGGAGGGTGTCACAATCAGCGCGTGTTCGTTGTCTGTGACCAACTCAGAATAAGAAATGTCGAGCGTACCTGAAGATTTGACGGCATATCCGTTTGCGAAAGTAGCCTCGATGATGGAACGGGTAATCTCAACATCGCAATCCCCGTGCTGAGAGTTCACGCCACCGCCGCCTTGTACATGGCAATCAGTCAAAACCAACGATGAGCCGTCAGACAACTCGATGGCTTTTGGCTTATCCGTGGCGTTGCCTTCATTGATGATTTCGCAGTTTTTGAAATGCCCACGAGAGTTAGCGATAACTTCAACACACGAACCCTGATTTGAAACATTGCAAAGTCTGGAAATCTCGCAGTCTTGGAATACTGCTTCGCCACCTGTAAGACGAATAAAACCCATTTCAGGTTCTTCGCTCCGAGAGTGAAAACGCACGCCTCTTACTTCACCTCCATTGAAAGAATGAGGTTGATTATCAGCCGCCGCTTTTACGATTACATCGCCTTCAGCGACCATAAGGACGCCCGACCTCATTGAAAGGTTTTCGACATATACGCCTGTACGAACAAGGATTGTCCACACATTGGTTTCACTGGCAGGGGAGGTGATGTGGTCAACAGCGCAGTCGATAGCGTCCTGAATCTTATGGAAGTTCCCGTAACCGCTCACCTCCACATTTTGATCTTGCTCATCGTCAAAACCACGATTGGCGTCCACATATAAGATACGCCCACTCGAACAAACGGCTGACAACTCAGTACCCAAAGAACTGATGTTGAAGTTTTGATCCTTAGCCCATCCCGCGCCCGTAAGATCTGAAGGAATAGCGAAATCGCCCATCTGCTCACCAGCCGCAACCAGTCGTAAAGATCCGAAGCGAGTAAGTGAGCGAAGTCTCAGGTATTGGCTATCTTCAAACTCTGTGTCGGGATCTACAACCAAACGCACCAAGTACGGACCCTCAACATCCACAGTAAATGAACATTGGTTATCCAAGACAGTGAGTTCCGCTGTCGAACCTTCAGGCGAGTGAACCATAGTCCACGAATAACCTGTGTCCAAAGCACTATCAGCGGAGAAGCAATGTACAATATCGCCAGCCTTTAGGTCGTCTCTGCTGACACCTAAAATCTCAGTGCTTGGATCTTCGTTGATGATTGTTTTTATGTTAGCCGCCATGTCAAACCCCTAAGAATAAAACTGCTCTGAGACACTTTCCGCTTCAACTCGATTTGGAACAGCCGCCCCTAACCGATCTACGCCCACAACATAGTTTTGGCTATCAATGCGATATGGCATTGGTGGACGAATTTCTATGATCGAATGCGCGAGCTGGATTTGGTCAGATTCCCAGGCACCCTTGCCTGGTAAACCGCCCTTGATCCCAAGCACCATTTTGATGCGATACGAACCCTCGTTTGGTCCTTCCGTAAAAGTAAAAACCTCATCTTCAGCGATGCCGCCAAAGTCGTTGTCCCAATGTGGATAATAAACATCTTCCAACGCTGTTACTGTACCCTCGGAAACAATAGCCATTCCCGATAATCCTGTTGGAGATGTTGTAAAGGGTCGTGGAACATCATCTGTGGGGTAGGGGAGAGTGTGAATCTCCTTCACAAAATACTTCCCCTGATTTTGCCCGTCTTCAATGTCGATAGGCGCACCGGGTAAAACGCTTTGGAAATCCCGATTGGGATCAACCAATAAGCATTTGTTACCTCCCGTAGTTTTTGCGGAACCCGTAATGCTTTTCGCACCGCGCCAGTTTTTTCTTAGGTCTTCATACTTCCAAGTGAAGTAGTCGTAAGTGGCTTGATCTTCAAAAACCTCACCAAAAAACTCTACAAACAAATGGCGATATTGATAAATGAGATGGGCGGGCTTTAGAGCCAATAAGATCATCTCAATGTTGTGTTGCAAGATGAACGGGTTGTCGGGGAAGTCCTGAACATAACTGTGGTCGTGTTCCGTTAGATCGGCTGCAACATAGGGTTGGATTACAAAGTCTTTCACTTCGTGGCAGTGGTAATCTTCAGAACCGTCTGAAGAATAAGTTCCGTAGGTCTTTCCGTTTCCTTGATTGTCTACTCGAATACGGTGCCAGTGCGTACCGTCCTTGTCGGTGTGCTTTACCGAAACAGCGTTTACTTCGATCTCAAACTGATCTTCTAAACCGACGCCTGAACCTTTCTTTCGCTCGTGTGCAACTTTCTCAACAATGTCCACACCGAGATCAGAGAGCAACCCAACGCCGCGCTCAACTGGGTCTTTTCTTGAGCCTTCAAGCAGTAAGAGCACCATTTCTCGTAAGAAGTCTCTCAGCGAAATATCCCCATCAACATCAATAAGTTCAGCACGGGGTCGCATCGAATCGGGAAACACAATGCGACCTAAAACCTGATACATAAACTCAGGTCGCGTCAGATCGTACTTGGGGTCGTCCGATGCAAGTTCTGCCTCGACTTGAAAACTC
>CENJ01003171.1_pt1 | contig 11413 bp, 10 predicted proteins | sample 356161 | NCBI WGS metagenome assembly CENJ01 (sample SAMEA2619531, study PRJEB7988) | marine metagenome | biome: marine biome (ENVO:00000447); feature: surface water layer (ENVO:00002042); material: "saline water (ENVO:00002010), including plankton (ENVO:xxxxxxxx)" | depth 5 m
AAGGTAAAGTTATAATTGAAAACTATTTCAAGTCATTAATTGAAGGCGAAGAAGACAAAGCAGAGATTGTTATGGCTGCAAAAGATATGGTAGACAGAATTACAGGCTGGATGGAAGACACAGCAGAAATGCAAACAGAATCAATGTTAGAACTAGGCGATGCAATCCGTGATGAAATGGGACAAGTTCAATCAGAATCATTCATCGCAGTAGTTAAGCCTGCACTTGAATCATTATTTACAGCATTAGAAAGCACACGTGGCGCACTTACAGGTGGCGTAGGCCAACTGACAGGCGAAGCTGAACCAGCAGTCGACATGGGCACACAAAATGAAATGCCAGCTGACGATGTTGCTGAACCAGAAATGGAACCAACCGTTGATGCTGAAGCAGATGACTTTAGTGCCGCAGAACCAGCAGCTGGTGGAGCAGACGAAGCAGGCAGAGCTAAACGAGAATCTGTACAACTATCACGCAGATTAGGAACAATTCTAAGTTCAAAAAAAAAGTGAGAATAGCTGAAGTAGACGCAGGAAGTTCAAGCAAGTTGGTAAACATCTTGCGTACTATCATTGCATCTGCTGATCAAAAAGGCACTGCATTATATCTGCATTTTAAAACCCCTACAAAAGAAATGATGAAACAAGGCGTAAAAAATCTTGACCTTAATAAAATAATGGCAAATGTAGGCGGTGAACAATTTGATTACGGTACATTTAAAGCCGCCTACGATACTGATCCAAGAGTAAAAACTATGGTTAAGAATTTTTCTGCAGATGGTGTTGAACCGAAAACACAAAAAACAATCGATAATAATGTACCTCAAGCCGATGCCAGTGGCGATGTTGTAGGTCAAATGGCCAAAAGTGCAACAAATCTAGGCGATAAACTATAATTACTTGACAACTATAGATATCTGTGTTAAACTAGTATAAATTAGGAGATTTTAATCGTATGGCTGATAGAAACAAAGAAGAAATTATAGAACATATAAAACATATATTAGAAACCAATGTCAAACCAGCAGTATCAAGCCATGGTGGTGTTATTGATTTTGTAAGTTACAACGACGGACACTTGAAATTGATTCTAGGTGGAGCATGTAGCGGATGTGCGAGTAGCACAATTACACTGAAAATGGGTGTAGAGAATATGGTCAAACATTATGTACCTGAAGTACATACTATTACTGCTGAGGACGACCCTAACTCAACCGTTGATCCTTATTACGCAATGGATCCATTTATGGATCGTTGGGACGAATATGAAGAGGGTCACGATGAGTCTAATAACTAAACGTTACGAATACCAACCCATTGAGAGAAAACAAGTAGAGGGTCGTAGATTATATGCCACCCCTGATGGTAATGCAGTAGCATCTGTAACAACTATTCTAGACGCCACCAAAGATAAGACACACCTTATTGCTTGGCGTAAGAGGGTAGGTGAGAAAAAAGCACAAGAAATAGTTACTGAAGCGGCGGGGGTTGGTACCCGCATGCACAAATATCTTGAGGACTACATTGAGTTTGGTAAATGGCCTACTCCGGGGACGAACCCATTTGCAAAACAGGCGCATATGATGGCAGCCCAGATTAAAGAAAAAGCCATGACCCATGTAGATGAGATATGGGGGTCTGAAGTAAATTTATATATGCCACAGATGTATGCAGGAACAACTGACCTAGTTGGCACCTACAAAGGTCAACCCTCTATCATGGATTTCAAACAAACTAACAAGCCCAAGAAACTTGAATGGGTGGTTGATTATTTCCTACAACTTGTAGCTTATGCTGAAGCACACAATGAAATATACGGCACCGAGATACGTGAAGGACATGTGTTTATGTGTAGTAGAGAAGGAGAATACCAACAGTTTGATATATGGCCAGACGAATACCAAGAATGGCGCACTGAATGGTACAATCGTGTGTATCAATATTATGAGATGCAAGCATAAATACTATTATTAATGTAGGAGAAATACGTGGCAGTTGTACAGATATCACGAATTCAAATAAGAAGAGGACAAAAAAACCAAGGAACTGGTTTGCCTCAACTTGCTAGTGGTGAACTTGGCTGGGCTATTGATACTAAAGAACTTTTTATAGGTAACGGTAGCGTTTCAGAAGGTGCAGCAGAAGTTGGCAATACTAAAATTTTAACTCAATATGATAATATTTTTACGCTATCTGACAGTTACACTTATCGTTCTGAAGATGGTTTTATACAAACTGGATCAAGTGGAAGTCCTATACAAAGAAGTTTACAAGACAGATTAGATGACAGAGTAAGTGTTCGTAGTTTTGGAGTAACTGGAGAATCATCGCAAGATGCAACAGCAGGATTACAGAGAGCTATTAACCAATTATTTCTTAATGATGGAATCACAGGTGAACAAGGCAGAGTAATTTTACATTTAGAGCCAGGAGTTTATAACATTACAAGCACTATCGAAATTCCTCCACAGGCAACTATAGTTGGGGCCGGACCTGAAAAAACTGTTATAAAACAATCTACAGCTAATGCTATTTTTAAAACAGTAAACAGTGATAATTTGACACCTACTTTTAACACACAAGCACATAATATAATTTGTAGAGGTATGACATTACAAACCACACAAACAGGTTTAGGTTTACTGTTAGATAATTGTAGAGATAGCTTGTTTGAAAACATCGACATAATAGGACCATTTACAGCAGGAGACACAATACCAACTGACTATAGCACTGACATTGGTTTAAAATTAGATAGTTTAAGTGGAAGTGTCGAAAGCGGCAATAACAAGTTTATTAACATAAGAATCAATGGATTTGCCTATGGTGTAATGAGTAATTGGGATATTAATAATAATATTTTTGACAAATGCGAATTTAGTACACTAGGTAATGGTATTGCTTTTGGTGTAGATATGGCACTAGGAACTCCTGCGGCAGGAACAAGTGTTGGGCCTAGCAATACAACGATTTCAAATTGTAATTTTAAAGACATCAATAGATACGGAATATGGATTGAAAATGGAAATTACAATCTAAGTTCTAACAACAGTTTTGTAGGAGTTGGTAACGAAGCAGGCACAGAAGGACAACCTCAGTATAGTATCTTAAAATTTGCAAAAACAGGTAATCAATCTATTAATGATTATTTTGCGAGAACAGCGGCTTTGTCATACAATCAATCATATATTAATAATACACCATATATACCTGAAATTGAAGGAGTGTGTAATTTTGAAAATACGTTTGAACACAAAGTCACTATCAGTAGAGGGACAAATATAAAAACTTTTAGATTGCCAGCACTAGCAAATCAGTCGTTTGATATTGATTACTTAATGGTTAGCAACAATTATGAAATGATTAGATCGGGAAATTTACATCTAACTATGGATGCTTATGGCACCCCAACTGTAAGCGTTACTGATGCATATGATTATGCAGGTAATAGTACATATGAATCTGCGATTTCGTTTGCCGCAGATATTTTGGACGAAGATGGGGACTTGACAAACGAAACAATTTCTGTTAAAGTAACTAGTACAATGCCTAATGACGATGAAACAGAGATGAAATTTAAAATTAAAAACAAAAAAACAGACGCTATTTAAATGTTCCATATTAAAAAGTATGAAGACAGGTTAGCCGCCTGGAATCAATTTCGTGAAACATTAGAGACAGAAATAGATTCTATTCAAAGTGCAATTGATTACTATGATCAAGCACCAAGAGTAAGTATTAACACAGATCCTTGGGATAACGCCACTTGGCCTGATCCTTGGGAACTTGTATTTGAAAATCAATACTGTGCTTTTTGTAGTGTATTAGGAGTGTGCTATTCTTTACAGTTAACTGAACGCTTTAAAAAAGCAAATTTTGAGATACATATTGGTATAGACAGAGAAAAATCTCGAACTGTTTATCTGTTATTAATAGACAACATTGTCATAAGCTGGAATGAAGGCAAAGCAACTCGTGCAGAGTTATCCACAACACTGCAAGTCGAAAAAAAGTATGTAATGCCAAGGCTCCAATAAATAACTAATATTGAAAAGAGAGGAATAAAATGTCAAACGGAAATCATATTTACATCGTCAAACGAGATGGCGCAAAAGAAGAGCTAAACATAGATAAAATACATAAGGTAGTAGAATTTGCATGCGAAGGTTTAGCAGGAGTAAGTAGTAGCCAAATCGAAATGAATGCTAACATTCAGTTTTACGATGGTATGAGTACAGCCGAAATACAAGAAATTCTTATACGTTCAGCAAACGATCTTATCAGTCTTGAAAATCCTAATTATCAATATGCCGCAGCAAGATTATTGTTGTATGGAACATATAAAGATGTATTTGGTGACTACAAGACTCTTCCGCTAAAAGAAATGATCAAGTTAAACATTGAAAGAGGTGTTTATGATCCTGGTATATTAGTATCTTATTCCGATGACGAACTTACACGACTAGATGCCTACATACATCACAAGCGTGACGAGAACTTTACCTACGCTGGACTAAGACAGGTAGTTGACAAATATCTTTGTCAAGACCGAAGTAGTGGATCAATATTTGAAACTCCACAATATATGTATATGATGATAGCCGCAACTCTGTTTGCAAATTATCCTAAAGAAGATAGGCTATATTACGTAAGGAGATATTACGATGCGACCTCATTATTTAAAATCAATATCCCAACGCCAGTTATGGCAGGCGTCCGTACTCCGGTCCGTCAGTTTGCCTCTTGTGTTCTCGTTGACAGTGATGACACACTTGATTCGATTTTCGCGTCAGACATGTCCATTGGTAGATACACAGCTCAACGAGCTGGTATCGGTATTAACGCAGGACGTATCAGAGGAGTCAACGCAAAAATCAGAGGTGGAGAAGTAGCACACACAGGTATTGTCCCGTTCCTTAAAAAGTTTGAAGCAACTGTAAGATGTTGTACACAGAATGGTGTGCGAGGCGGTAGTGCTACTACCCATTTCCCACTGTGGCATCAAGAAATTGAAGATATCCTTGTGCTTAAAAACAACAAAGGCACCGAAGACAATCGTGTAAGAAAATTAGATTATTCAATCCAAATAAACAAAGTAATGTATGAAAGACTATTATCTAATCAAGAAATAACTCTTTTCTCGCCACATGATACACCAGGTCTTTATGAAGCATACTTTGGCGATGCAGACAAATTTCAAGAACTTTATGAATCATATGAACGTAAAACTTCAATCAAAAAGAAAAAAATTCCTGCAATGGAATTATTTTCAGCACTAATTAAAGAACGTGCTGAAACAGGACGTATCTATATTATGAACGTAGATCATGCTAATACACACAGTTCATTCAAAGACACAGTTTACATGAGTAATCTTTGCCAAGAGATTACATTGCCAACTAAACCTCTACAGCATATTGATGACGAAGAAGGTGAAATTGCTCTTTGTATTTTAAGTGCTATTAACGTTGGTTTAATTAAAGACCTAGGTGACTTAGAAGATTTATGTGATCTAGCTATAAGAGCTCTTGAAGAAATTATTGACTATCAAAGATATCCTATCAAAGCTGCAGAAATTAGTACAAAAGCAAGACGATCGTTAGGCGTAGGTTATATCGGACTAGCACATTATCTTGCAAAGAATCGTGCTAAGTATGATGATCCAAAAGCATGGAAACTAGTACACGAACTTACAGAAGCATTTCAATATTATTTGTTAAAAGCAAGTAATGAACTAGCAAAAGAGCGCGGTGCATGTGAGTATTTCAATCGCACTAAATACAGCGACGGTATTTTACCTATTGATACTTATAAAAAGGATGTGGATACAATCGTTCCACATAAGTTAAAATATGATTGGACTACTTTACGCAAGGACATCAAGGAACACGGTTTACGGCACAGCACATTGTCCGCACAGATGCCTTCGGAGAGCAGTTCCGTTGTGTCGAACGCAACAAACGGAATTGAACCACCTAGAGGATACTTGTCCGTTAAAAAGAGCAAAAAAGGACCCCTTAAACAGATTGTTCCACAATATCAAAGTCTTAAGCAATATTACACATTGTTGTGGGACATGCCTAGCAACGAAGGTTACATCAATGTTGTCGCGGTAATGCAAAAGTTCTTTGATCAAGCTATTAGTGGAAACTGGAGTTACAATCCTACGCATTTTGAAGGAAATGAAGTGCCAATGAGTGTAATGTTACGAGATTTGCTAACTACATATAAGATGGGATGGAAAACTTCATACTATCAAAACACATACGATTACAAGTCAGATGATGATATTGTATTTGTGAAAGAAGAAAAACAACCTCTTGAAAGAGAAGAGTTTACAGGAACTGATCAAGAGTACGAGGAATATTGTGATGCATGTGCAATTTAAGGTTGACAAGCTGAACTGATACTATTATAATAAAGACAGGAAAAGAGGAATACACAAATGGCAAAAACAGTTTTCAACAGAGAAAAGATTGATTTCACCAAACAAAATATGTTCTTTGGTGCAGATCAAAACACACAGCGTTATGATGTGTTTAAGTTTCCAGTATTTGATAAATTAAATCAAACTATGCTGGGGTACTTTTGGCGTCCAGAAGAAGTTAGTCTGCAGAAAGATAGAGCAGACTTTGTTAACTTCCGTTCAGAACAAAAACATATTTTTACAAGTAATCTAAAATATCAAACTCTGTTAGACAGCGTACAAGGACGTGGTCCTTGTCTAGCATTTTTGCCGTATGTTTCACTTCCTGAATTAGAGGGATGTATTGTTACTTGGGACTTCTTTGAAACAATTCATTCACGTAGCTACACACATATTATGAAGAACGTGTATGCGGATCCTAGCGAAGTGTTTGATACTATTCTTGATGATGATAAAATTATCGAACGTGCTGTTAGTGTAACAAAAAATTATGATGCATTTACAGAAGCAGCTGATCTATACTTTCATCAAGGAAAAGGTAGCCTACGCGATGTAAAAAAGAAAATGTTTTTGGCTATGATGAATGTGAACATCCTTGAAGGGTTACGTTTTTATGTTTCCTTTGCTTGTACATTTGCCTTTGGCGAACTAAAACTTATGGAAGGCTCAGCAAAAATTATTTCACTTATTGCTAGAGATGAAAGTCAACACCTTGCACTGTCAACTCATGTACTAAAACATTGGTTGCAAGGCAAAGACGACCCAGAAATGGCAACTATTGCAAAAGAATGTGAAGAAGAAGTTTATGAGATGTGGCGCACCTGTGTCAATGAAGAAAAGGCATGGGCAAACTATTTGTTTAAAGATGGTTCTATTATAGGATTGAATGAAACATTGTTACATCAATATGTAGAATATATTGCCAACAGACGCCTTAAAGCTCTTGGATATAAAACAATATTTGATGCACCAGTAAACACTAATCCATTACCGTGGACACAACATTGGCTAAGTTCATCAGGACTACAGGTTGCTCCACAAGAAACAGAAGTCGAAAGCTATATCATTGGCGGCATCAAACAAGATGTTAGTTCAGACTCTCTAAAGGACTTTAAATTATGAGCATAGAAATATGGGGCAAGACTGCTTGTCCTTCTTGCATGAAGGCAAAAGCCTTGTGTGAGTCAAGACAATTTAAATTTGAATATAAGGAACTTGGAAAAGACTTTGACAGAGATTCTGTTATGAATGAGTTTCCAGGTGCAAGAACGTTTCCACAAATCAAAGTATACGGAAAACCCGTTGGTGGATACGAACAGTTTGTATCATACATCGAAGATACAAATTATAACGGAACAGGACATGGATAATATATGTTAATTGAAGCACCATACAAAGTAGGTGATACAGTAAGTATCAAATTAAGTTCTGGAGAAGAAGTTGTTGCTAGACTAGAAGCAGAAAGTGGCGACAAAATCACAGTAGTAAAACCATTAATGCTTGTTGTTCAACAACAAGGCATGGGACTTGCACCTTACATGTTTACTGTAAAACACGATAATAAGTTTACTCTAAACATGCAAAATATTATTTGTGTAGCCAAAACTGAAAAAGATATGGCAAGCCAATATATTGAAAAGACAACAGGACTCACTGTTAATTAGCATAAATATCAAGTAGGAGACTATTTGATATGCCATTTTATAGGGGTGCTCCCTTTGATAAAGACAACTTATTTTTTGTACCAGCAATTGACGGTGGACTAATCAACCCATCTTCAAACTATGTTTCATTCCAAAATATAGAAGGCGGTGCAGCAAATCAAACTCCACAAGCATACTTAGACGGCGGCTCCATACCAAAAGCCGGCACAGCATCTTACGATCCTAATGCCGAATATGGTCCAAACAGTCCATTGATAGAGTTTGATAATGAGTGAAAACGGAAGTATACTATTTAGAAGAGGCCCGACAGCAGATCGCAAAGCATTTACACCTCTCAAAGGAGAGGCTATCTATGATACTGATCAACAGGTATTTTACGTAGGTGATGGACAAACTCAGGGCGGTAATCCTGCTTTTAATGATAAAATTAATGTAGACGATAACGGCAATGTTACATCTATATTGCTTGCAGATCCTAATAACACAAGGCCTGCACCTACAGCAGGTTTAATTAGATACAACAATGAAACCAACACACTAGAATATTCAGATGGCAGTGACTTTTTCTTATTAGGTTCGTCACCATTTAACAGTATCACAAATGTTCTTTATGTATCGCCCAATGGTAAAGATGATGACACATTCAAAGATAAAAAAGGTCGTACTCCTGGAACTGCATTTAAAACTGTAAACAGAGCATGTCGCGAAGCTGAAGCAATAATTAAGAATGGTGCAAAAGGATTAGGACCCTATCAAAAATTTATAACATACGATCCAGGTTCAGGTCAACAAAAAAGTATTATTGACAGCATTGTAGACAATGCACCATATAAAAATTTAAACATAACCAACGGTGGTACAAGCCTTGATGCTACAGCAGAATTACGTAGTGGTTTTAGAGTTATAGGGCAAACTTCAGGTGCTATAGGTATAATAGAAGAATACAATGTACCCGGTGGGCTAACTGATCAATTGGTAATTGATGTTGAAAGTGGTGAATTCCAAACAAATGAACAATTAAAATTTGGTAGTGCGATACCAAGTACACCATATGTAAGTGGTGTTCAAAGTATTCCTGAAATTACAATCTTTATTGAAACAGGTATTTACTATGAACATTTTCCAATCAGAGTCCCTGTAAACACATCTATCAAAGGTGATGAATTTAGGCGTTGTATTATAAGACCACAACCGGGAATGAGTAATAGTCCATATGCTGATATAGGATTCAAAAGAGATAAAGATAATCTTGATGGATACGTAGGTTCAGAAGCAAGACCTTTTGGAAGACACTATACAACAGATTATACTTCGAGAATATATCCATTTATAGCTAATGAAGGAGGATATATAGCAGAAGTTCAGCTTATCCGCGACAACAAAAAGAGTTTGATAGATCAGACCATTGCTTATATAAGTTCTACATATCCAAGTTTGAATTACAGTGAAACAAAATGTAGACGTGATGCAGGATTAATCATTGACGGCTTAGTCTTTGATTTAGAGTATGGTGAATACAACGGAACACTTAATGCAGGTTTGGCCTACTATGGTCAAGCCGCTTATCTTCCAACTGATCAAGTAACTCCTACAGCAGACAGCATTGATCAACTGGCAACTTATATCAACAACATACTAACTACACCAGCAGTAGAAACTATAGTAACAAATTATGTTGGCGGCGTAGCAGAAATTATTAGAGGCAACAATTTTAATCAACCAAAGAACAACGAAGAACTTGATGTGTTCTTAATGAATGATGCTACTATTATCAGAAACATTACTGTGCAACAGCATGGAGGGTTTATGGAAGTTCTTGATCCTGTTGGACAGATTAAAACACGTTCACCGTACACACAAACAGCATCAAGTTTCAGTAGATCAAAAGCACCTGATGTAAGTTTTGCAGGCGGTATGTATGTAGACGGATTCTGTGGCAACCTTGATGCAAGATTAGTGCAGGCAAACTCAACTACAGAAATTGTAATTGACAGTGTAGATAGAGAACCTCAAGCACCTACAAGTTTTTATGTTGACGGGACAAGATTTCAAATTAACAAAGTTGACACTGTAGGAGTTAGTGCAGGACAGTACCGAGTGCTGTTGGATACTTCGACACCATGGGATGTTACGTACTATCAAATTGTAAACAGTGGAGATCCTTTACCTACCCTACCACTTAACATTGAGATTCTTACAGCTGGTAACATATCAATGTTGAGCAATGACTTTACGCAAATTAATGATTTAGGTTATGGCCTTTATGTAACCAACGGTGCAAGGTCAGAAGCAGTAAGTGTGTTCACTTATTACTGTCACGTTGCATACCTATCAGAAAACGGTGCCGACATCCGAAGTTTAAATGGAAGTTGTGGATATGGAGATTTTGCTCTTGTTGCTAGGGGAAGTGATCCGTTAGAAACTTCTGACGAAGTAAACCTTGTAGAAGACATGAGTCAAATTGCCACAGTCAATACATCAGGTACCTTTGCCACTAATAATCAAGAAGGAGACCTACAGGTCTTTGTTGACGGGTACTCCTACGAACCGTTCAATGTTAGCGAAATTGAAATTGATCACAATGGAGCCGCTAATGCCGCTGGTGATACATTTGAAATTGTCCGCTATGAAATAACAGGTTTTACAGCAACAACCACTCCTGGAGTAATACAGTTAAACATTGCCAGTTCTGGTAACAATGATACTTCTACAACCGGCTTAAAAGTTAATATCCCAAACGATACAAATATAATAATTCGTAATGGCCAAGTTATAAAAATTGAAAATGTAATTGATGTCAATCCAACACGACCTTCAACCGCTCTTGTTTATCAAGACGATCCTAATACAACCTATAGAGTTCTTTCATACGATACAGCAGGGTTACCTGCAAATACAGCAAAAGTAACTTTGCGAGAAACCTACGATTATGTCAAACCGGTTGTTGACACTACAGCAGGAAGTGTGCCCGGTAGTGGACAGGTTGGTGATACAACTGTTAGACTTGAAGTTGATCTTGACAACAATGAACGTTCCAGAATAGAAGCGGCTCAGGCCGCAGGTAATCCCTATCGATTTGGATTCAATGGTACTCTACATAGTATCACCGCATTTAGAAACAAAGTAGAAGTAGGTGCCGCGTATGCTGAAATAGATATAACACCTGGCCTAACAAAAGATCTAAGTACTTTTTCAGATACAGTAACATTTAGAGCAGGTCCACAAGCAGGGCAGTCCGCAGACATAACAGTTGGTATAAGCACACTTAGAGCAACTAGTCACGATATGTTGGACATAGGGACAGGTAGTTTCCAAAGCACCAA
>CENJ01151644.1_pt1 | contig 11408 bp, 9 predicted proteins | sample 356161 | NCBI WGS metagenome assembly CENJ01 (sample SAMEA2619531, study PRJEB7988) | marine metagenome | biome: marine biome (ENVO:00000447); feature: surface water layer (ENVO:00002042); material: "saline water (ENVO:00002010), including plankton (ENVO:xxxxxxxx)" | depth 5 m
TAGCGCTCTGCGTGTTTCGTTGAAGAGGTGGCGCATTAGGCTGGCGCGCCAGCTGTTCCACAGCGTGGGGTTGGTCGCGTTGATGTCGGCAACGGTTAGGGCATACAGGTAATTCAGGCGCATCTCCGACTTCACTTCGTCTGCGAAGGCGCTGATGATCTCAGGGTCGTAAATGTCCTGATGTTGCGAGACCGATGACATGTACAGATGTTTTTCTACTAACCAGCAGACCAATTCGGTTTCTGCCGCGCTGATGCCATGACGCTCACAAAAGGCTTTGGCATCGGCTGCACCTAGCAACGAATGGTCTCCGCCGCGTGCTTTGCCGATGTCGTGAAATAGGCCGGCTAAATACAGTAATTCTGGTTTGGGAATGGAGTGTGCGCAGTGATAAGCCACGGGATAATTCTTTTGTGCGGAGCGATAGCGAAACCGTCGCATATTGCGAATAACCGCCATCGTGTGCGCATCGACAGTATAGATGTGAAAGAGGTCGTGCTGCATTTGACCTATGATTCGCCCAAATTCTGGAATGTAACGACCCAAGACACCATAGCGTCGCATTAAAGTGAGCTGGCTAACGACTGTATAAGGCGCTTTTAACAACTCAATAAACAGCCTAGTGTGCGCCGGGTTGTGCCGGAAATCATGGTCAATTAACGGCGTGGCTTCTCTGATCAGTCGAATTGTTGACGCGCGCACACCAACCACATCCTTTCGATTGGCCATAACGACGAAGAGCTCCAGCAGCGCGGCGGGGTGATCTAAAAAGGTGGTGTCCTGACGCGCTTCGATGTAATTACCGCAGAGCTGGAAGTGAGCATTGATGACTTCGATTTGGTTGGCCTGCGAATTGCGATATTGCTCTCTTAAGAATTGCACCACGATGTCGTTCACTTCGGTTAACGACAGGACGTGCCGGTAGTAGCGGTGCATAAACTGCTCGACCGCTGGTTGGGCATCGGTATCTTCATAACCAAACTGATGAGCTAAGGCTCGCTGTTGGCTAAAGCGCAGCTGGTCCTCCTTCCGTCCGGCTAAAAGATGGAGTCCGAATCGGAGCCAATTCAGGAATGAGCTGCCGCTCTTTAACCATTCGGCTTCCTGAGTGGAGAGAACGCCTGCGTCAACCAAATCAGGCAGAAAAGCGGTGCCAAACTCGCGTTTACAGATCCACAGCGCTGTTTGAATGTCGCGCAGACCGCCGGGAGAAGTCTTTAAGTTAGGCTCAAGGTTGTACTCAATGTTGTCGTACTGTTTGTGTCGAGTGCGCTGTTCGTCGATCTTCGCCTCAAAAAAGCGGTCTCCAGGCCAAAGTCGTTCCGGTGTCAGCACCTCATCGAGTTGCTCGCTTAACGCATGGTCTCCGGCAAGCCAGCGACGCTCGAAGAGCGCGGTGGCAATAGTCACGTCTGCTTGCGCCTCTGCTAAGCATTGCGCGACGCTGCGCACACTGTGGCCGACTTCCATATGCAGATCAAAAACGTCCTGCAAAAACAACTCAATGCTGCGGTTAACGCTGTCGCCTGCCTCGGTGACGACCAGCAGGTCGATGTCGGAGTAGGGTTGGAGTTCGCCGCGACCATAGCCGCCTACCGCTACCAGCGCGATCTGGTTTCTATCTCCAAAATGCTGCATCCAGAGGGTTTTCAACACATCATCGACCGTCTGGGTCGATTCCGCTAACAGCTCAGCAATCGGGGCACCGGCCCAATATCGGATAGCGAGCTGATCGCGGGCGTTAGCGATCACCTCGCTGGGCCTAATGGCAGCTTCGCTCATACGAAAGTCTCGTCGGCACGCCCGGTGAAGATTTCGAAACCATCATGGGTTACCCGCAATGTGTGTTCCCATTGAGCAGACAGCTTGTGGTCCTTGGTTACCGCGGTCCACTGGTCCGGCAGTATTTTGATATGGCGCTTACCGGCATTAATCATCGGCTCAATGGTAAAGCACATGCCTTCCTCTAGCCGCATACCGGTGCCAGCACGGCCATAATGAAGAATTTGTGGGTCATCGTGAAACACTTTGCCAATGCCGTGGCCACAGAACTCACGCACGACACTGAAACGATTCGCTTCGGCATGACGCTGAATGGCGGCGCCAATATCGCCCAGACTAGCGCCGGGTTTAACCGTTTCAATGCCGAGATACATGCACTCTTGGGTAATTTTGGCCAAGCGTTTGGCGAGCACGCTGGCTTCACCGGCGAAGAACATCTTACTGGTATCACCGTGATAGCCATCTTTGATGACAGTGATGTCAATGTTGATTGCATCACCACTTTTCAGAATTTTGGCCGGGCTTGGAATACCGTGACAAACCACATGATTGACTGACGTGCAGATAGACTTTGGAAATGGCATCTGGCCGCCTCCGCCGCCGTAATTAAGAGGCGCGGGGATGCAATCGAGTTCTTCCACAATAAATTTGTGGCAAATTTGATCTAGTGTCTCTGTGGCGACACCAGGTTGGACGTGCTCACCGATCATCTCTAGAACAGATGCGGCAAGGCGACCTGCAGTCCGCATACCATTGATATCTTCGTCAGAAGTGATGCGTGCAACCATAAGATTAAAATTCCAAATTGACCGGCTGGATTGCCGGTGTCTTGTTAAGAAATTTGCGTATATCGCCCCAACTCAAATGAGATCCTGAACTTAAGTTCAAACCCCGCTGCAAACCCGCTTCCAAAGCCAACTCCAAAGCCAACTCTAGAGAACGTCCAAGCTTGCGGCCAAACCGCATTCAAACTCTAATCGATGTCTAACCAGCTAGCACTTTCCCTGATTCGTTTGTCTCATCGGCAGGTTCAAGAACGGGTCGGTTGCGCCTAGCGTGTCTCTGGTCAAAGTTACTCATTAAACCCGCCAAGTACTGCCGGCCTGCTATGCTCGCAGGCGTCCCCTTCATGCATGCTCATCTGGACCTTTGAGCCGCAAAAGTTGGCGGTGAAAATGATCCTGCAATATGTCTTATGTACCAGGCGCGTCAATCAGCCTGGAAAAGGCCGATGCGATAGCTTTAGTGAGCGTTGATACGCCAGAAATAAGTGCGCGGTGATTAAGACTTCAAACTGATAAAGCGTTTATGGTATAAAGCGCGCCGCAGCGCGTCCACCTTCGCTTGACCATTGTCCGCATTTAAAAAGACACGGGATGAGGACAGGGCGGCTTGCGATTAAAGACACTAAAGACAGAGTCAGTAACGACTCAGAAAAACTTACGTGGATCGACACAGCCTCTCGGGTGCCGCCTTGGTAACGTCATTTGATCAAGACATCTGGACGTCATTAGGCCGGTTTGCGGTTGGGACCCACGTAAATTAATTAACCCGGAGAGATAATCATGAGCGTAAGCATGCGAGATATGCTGGCGGCCGGCGTGCATTTCGGCCACCAGACCCGTTTTTGGAATCCTAAGATGGCCCCCTATATTTTCGGTGCCAGAAACAAGATTCATATTGTCAATCTAGAAAAGACCCTTCCCGCCTTTAATGACGCGTTGATAGAACTCCGCAATCGCGCCACTCGCGGCCAAAAAATCATGTTCGTTGGTACGAAGCGTCCTGCTGCGAAAGTCATCGCTGAGCAAGCTGCGCGAGTCAATATGCCCTACGTCGACCAACGTTGGTTAGGCGGGATGCTGACCAATTACAAGACCATAAGACAGTCAATAAAGCGGTTGCAGGATCTTGAGACCGAATCCCAGGACGGCACATTCGATTTGTTGTCCAAGAAAGAAGCGCTACAACGCACCCGTATGATGGACAAACTGCAGAGCAGTCTCGGTGGGATCAAAAATATGGGCGGATTGCCCGATGCGATTTTCATCGTAGACGTCCAACACGAACACATTGCTGTTTGTGAAGCGAATAAACTCGGTATTCCGGTCTTCGGTGTCGTCGACACCAATAGCGATCCCGCTGGCGTCGATTATGTCATCCCCGGTAACGACGATGCGATTCGCGCTATTCGCCTTTACGTTACCGCCGTGGCGGACGCTATTGCCGAAGGCAAGTCCAATTCTTCTATGCAGGTTAACGCTGACGAATTCGTTGAAGTCGAAGCAGCGGATCGAGCCGCGCCTGTTGCAGAAATATCCGAGGCAGTTGCTGCCAGCGTTAACCAAGCTTTCGCTGAAGAAGACGAAAAGCAAGCCGCTGAACAAGCAGCACAAGCCGCTAGCGCCGCCGTCGTTGCTAGCAATGACGGCGAAGCCGAGAGTTAATCGTAATCTGCCTGGACAAACCACATAAGTGACAGAGTAAGAGATATAGGAGCATACATGGCTATTTCTGCAGCGATGGTGAAGGAACTGAGAGAGCGCACTGGGCTTGGCATGATGGACTGTAAGAAAGCCCTTGCCGAAGCTGATGGTGATATGGAAAGAGCCATCGAAGAACTGCGTAAAAAGAGTGCCCTAAAAGCGGCTAAGAAAGCGGGTAGAACCGCAGCGCATGGACTACTTGGTGTGAAGGTTGCGGATGATGGCACGCGTGGCGCGATTGTTGAGATCAACATCGAAACCGACTTTGCGGCAAAAAACGAAAAATTCATAGCCTTTGTCAGTAAGGTGACGGAATTACTGTTTGCCTCAGGTGCGGCAGAGTTGAATGGCATTATGACGGATGAATTGAATGCCGAGCGCGAAACGCTTGTGCAGGAGATCGGCGAAAACATCAGCATTCGTCGTGGCACGGCGGTCGACTCTGCGGCAGGTGGTATTAGCTCCTACTTGCACGGCGATCATCGTCGTGGCGCCCTGATTATGCTGAACGGCGCAAATGACACAGTAGGCAAAGACCTTGCCATGCATGTTGTTGCGATCAACCCGATGGTAATTCGAAGCGCCGATGTGTCTGAAGACGTGTTGGCAAAAGAGCGCGAAATCTATCTCTCCCAAGCACAAGACAGCGGCAAGCCAGAAGAGATCATCGTCAAGATGGTCGAGGGGCGTGTAAAGAAGTTTCTTGCTGAGGTGAGTCTGGTAGATCAGCCTTTTGTTAAAGACGGCAATCTAAAAGTCAGCGCTTTGTTAAAAGATGCTGGTGTCGACATCGATGGGTTTGTACGGTTTGAAGTTGGCGAAGGCATCGAAGTAGAAGATGTCGATTTTGCGGCTGAAGTTGCGGCCCAGGTCGCCGGAGCAGAATAACTTTGCGTCGCGTTCTCTTAAAATTAAGTGGCGAAGCGCTAGGTGGCGAGGCGGGCGCTGGCGTGGACCCAAAAGTAGTGGCCGCGTATTGCGAGGAAATTATTGCAGGTGTTCGCGCAGGATTGCAGATTGCCGTGGTGCTGGGTGGCGGTAACCTTTTTCGCGGTGCGGCTTTAGCGAAAGCGGGGATGGATCGCGTTGCTGGCGACCGGATGGGAATGCTCGCAACGGTTATGAATGGCCTCGCTTTGGCGGACTTTCTGCGTCAATTCGGAATTCAAAATACCCTCTTCAGTTCTATCGCCCTCGCAGGTGTCGTCAACGGTTATAACCGCGACGAGGCGCTGGATGCGCTAGCCGGCGGCAGCGTGGTGATTTTGGTAGGGGGCACAGGCAATCCTTACTTTACGACGGATACCGCAGCCTGTTTGCGCGGTATCGAACTGCAAGTCGATAGCGTCTTGAAAGGGACCAATGTCGACGGCATTTATGACGATGATCCACGCAAGAATCCAAACGCTAAAAAGTTCAGCGAAATCACCTATGACGAAGTGCTGAATCGCAAATTAGGGGTGATGGACTTGACGGCAATTACGCTGTGCAGCGAGAACGCTATGCCGCTGGTGGTGTTTCGAGCGAGTCAGCAAGGCGCTTTAGTCAGCTTGGCGAATGGTGAAGTGGTTGGCACCAGAGTGACCGCCTCTTAAGCCTTGTGTCTCGTTCTAAAAAAAGGTGACTGTGTCCCAGTTAGACGCATTTGTGTCGGGTTGGCGGGATAAGCGGAAATACGCTCACAATATTCTTTTAGTCGAGGTAGGCTTACCGCCTTAGACGATGTAAGCCGCTAGATTGGCAGCGACCCTTAGCAATAAACGGCTTTACGCGACCCGCCGTCTAACCTCTAATCGATATGTTTGGGATACGAAAGTGATAGACGAAATCTTAGAAGACGCCGGCGAACGTATGGGTAAGACCGTTGATGCATTAAAAGGTGCGCTTACCAAGATTCGCACCGGGCGTGCTAATCCAGCGTTGCTGGATGGCATTACGGTCCCGTATTACGGATCGCCAACGCCGTTGAATCAGGTGGCTTCCGTTTCGGTAGAGGATGCACGAACTCTGGTTATTTCACCTTGGGAAAAACCGCTGCTTCCGGAAATCGAAAAAGCTATTTTAAAGAGTGATATCGGCATAACTCCCGTTGGCAGCGGCGATATCATTCGCGTGCCGTTGCCGCCGCTGACCGAGGAGAATCGCAGAGATTTGGCACGCCAGGCGAAAGCTGAAGCGGAAAATAGCCGAGTGGCAATCCGTAACGTTCGTCGTGACGCGATTGCAGATATCCGCGAGTTAGTGAAAGAAAAGGAAGCGGCAGAGGATGACGCGCGAAAGGGTGAAGAGCGCGCACAGGGATTGACAGATAAGCATGTCGCGCTCGTGGACGACACGCTAGCCAAAAAAGAGAGTGAGTTGCTGGAAATTTAGACTGTTAGGTGGATAACGCTCTTGAGTGGCAGAATCGACAACAAAACAGCCGTGCGAATCGATGGCCGACAGAGAAAAAGTAGTGACTGAGCGCAGCAAAGTGTCGCCTGAAGAAATGCCTTGGACAGAGGTTGAAGCGAACGCGCCCCCTTCCGGGGACTGCGTTCCCGAACATGTGCTGATAATCATGGACGGCAATCATCGCTGGGCGAAGCGCAATAACCTATCGGGTTTCGCCGGGCACCGCGCTGGCGCGAACAACCTAAAAGATATTTCCCAGGCTTGCTTGGACTTGGGTATTCGGCACCTAACCGTGTTCGCATTTAGCACCGAAAACTGGCACCGACCGCTACCGGAAGTCCGCCTTTTGATGGATTTGATTCGTCATTTTGTGCGCGTGGAGACCCGGACTTTGAAGGAAAACGGCATAAAACTCCGTGTCATTGGTGATCGCTCTCGATTACCCGAAGACATTCAAAAGACCATGGCTGAGAGCGAGCGGGAAACTGCTGCAAACGATGCCCTGCATCTGACTATTGCGGTAAACTTTGGCGGTCGTTGGGACATCGTTGAAACGGCTAAATCGCTCGCTCAGAAAGTACGTTCCGGCGAGCTTGCCGTTGAAGATATTGACGAAAAAACATTCCAATCGCAGATGTCATTGGGCGAATTACCCGCGCCGGATTTATTGATTCGAACTGGCGGCGAGTACCGGGTAAGCAACTTCATGCTGTGGGATCTAGCCTATACCGAGATGTACTTCACTGAAGCCTTTTGGCCAGACTTTGATAAAGCGAATCTCACCAGTGCGGTCGATGATTTTGCACGACGTAGTCGTCGCTACGGACGGCGCGGCTAGCTAGCTTCTATCAATATGTTGCTGCAACGCATCCTTACCTCGCTCGCCATCGTACTGGCGGTCGGGTCGATTATCTACTTCTTAACCGGTCCGGTATTTGCCACAGTTGTCACCTTAATCGCGGCTTTAGCAACGTATGAGTGGGCTGGGTTCATGCGCTTGCAAAGTGTTCTGGCGAAAACGGTTTATGTGCTCGGCTTTCTGATTTTTGCTTGGATTGTGCTTGCCGGTGGCGTTTGGTCGGACGGTGTATATCTTGGTCTGCTCGGTTATTGGTTGATCGCGTTGATTCTTATGGGGTTTTACCCTAAGGGTGCAGCGCTAGTGCGGCAGCCGATATTACTAGGATTAGCCGGCTATATAGTCTTGCTTGGCGTTGTGTTTAGTGTGGTATCAATACGCAATACCGAGGCAGGCGTTATCTTGTTGTATTGGCTGATCGTTATAACCGCGGCAACCGATGTCGGCGCGTACTTCGCCGGTCGTGCATTAGGCAGCCACCGGCTTGCTCCGGCGCTGTCGCCTGGTAAAACCTGGGAAGGGGCGCTTGGAGGTGGTGTGTTGGCGCTGAGTCTGGGCTTGACCGGAGCGGTGTGGCTGCTGCAGATCCAGCCGACGTTTGCTGCGGTTTTGATCATTTTACTGATCGGTTTAGCTATTTTAGGTGATCTGTTCGAAAGCTTGATCAAGCGTGCAACTGGGATCAAAGATTCTGGTAGGCTGCTGCCCGGTCACGGTGGCATTCTCGACCGCATTGATTCGCTGTTAATGACATCTCCGCTTGCTGCATGGGTACTGACTTAATGGACATTCTTTATTATCCGCTGGGATTTGTTGCGTTGCTTGGCGCGCTGGTTACTGTTCACGAGTTTGGACATTTCCTCGTGGCGCGCTGGTCTGGTGTGCATGTCGTTCGTTTTTCAATTGGGTTTGGACGGCCGCTGATTCAGTGGCGTGACCGTCGCGGAACCGAGTTTGTCGTTGCTGTCATCCCCTTGGGCGGCTATGTGAGCATGCTTGGGGAGAATGATGGCGTAAATGATGCTCGTAATAATGATGACGCTGATGATGCCAGTAATGCAGAAGTGTCATCCGACAGACCGCTGTTGAGTCATGCAGAGTTAACGCCCTATTGGCGTATCGCTATCGCCGCTGCCGGCCCGGCGGCCAATTTCTTGTTCGCGATCCTTATTTACTGGGGGTTGTTCGCCGTCGGGAGTCAGCAGTTGGCACCTGTAACTGCGGCACCTAAAGCCGATACGCTATTGGCAATACAGGGCTGGAATCAGCCAGCACAGGTAGTCGGTATTGATGGCGATAGTGTGAGCAGTTGGTCTGATATCGTCATGCGATTAAGCGGACGCCTAGGGGATAGCGGTCACTTGGAACTGTCCTTAATCCCACTCGATGATACGCGCACGGCGACGCTTCGCTTGCCGATTCAACAATGGCATAAAGGGGAGGAAGAGCCCGCGTTATTGGCGTCGCTCGGAATCACACCAAGCGTGTTAAGCGTCGTTGGGACAGTCAGTCCTGATTCTCCAGCGGCTCGGTCCGGTTTGCAGCCCGGCGATTGGATTCAATCGGTAGAGGGCGAGCAGATCGACAGTTGGGGAGCTTGGGTAAAAACCATAGAGCAGAATCCCAGGCGCAATCTGCAAATGGAGCTGCTGCGCGAGGGTCGCCTAGTGGCGCTGCGTGTCGCCATTGGCGAACGTCAGGGTAGTGAAGGTACAACCGGATTTCTTGGTGTGGCGCCTCTGTTAACAGAAGTGCGCTATGGCTTGTTTGATGCTTTGTTGCGGGGTTGTGAAGAAACCTGGGACAAAACCTCAATGACTCTGTCAATGATGAAAAAAATGGTTGTCGGACTCATTTCGCCGAAAAACATGATGGGGCCGGTTGGTATTGTTCAAGTTGCTGGAGAGTCGGTGAAGAACGGGGCCTATATGTTTTTCACGATTATGGCATTGCTAAGCATTAGTCTCGGCGTAGTCAATCTGCTGCCAGTGCCAGTGCTGGATGGGGGCCACATATTAATGACCTTCATCGAAATATTGCGCGGCAAGCCGTTGTCCGAGAAATTCCAGAGCGCGGCCCTACAGGTGGGGCTTGCGCTGATCGGTGTCGCGTTCATCGCGGTAACCTACAATGATATCGGGCGCCTGCTGTAATTTAGACAGCTGATTTATACAAGTGCGGGTTTAGTCTTGTTGTCAGCCCTCTCGCTACTCTTGTAGTCAGTTTGGGGCAAGGCTCAAAACTAGTCTCGAGCGTGGCGCATATAGCGCAAATTGGGTGGGCTAGAATCGCTACGCAGACCTAACAAAGAAAGGCGCTGGCTCGGTAGATACGAGATAAGCATCACAAGGCAAGCCTTACGATTTAAGCAATGCCGCGCAAATGGACCAAGTGATTTAGGTGCCATGCCGTGAGCCCCAGACGATTGGCCGTGAGAAGGGGGCGGCAAGAAGAGGGCGGCAAGAAGAAGGCGGCAAGAAGAGGGCAGCAAGGTCAGGCGGGGTGACGTCAGCATTCTCCGCGCAGCGTTAAGCGCGCATTTTGGGCGCAAATTATGGTGGTCAAGTAGAGGCAGTATGAAAAAGATTGGATTTGGATTCGGTTGGCTACGACGTGTCTGTTTTAGAACGACGCTCGTTGTTAGCGCATTGAGCCTCTCGGCCCAAGCTGTCACTGCGGCGAGCACTGGGACGACTAACCCGCTAGATCAGGTCGCGGCGACGCAAACCGATGTCAGCTTTATCGTAGACGATATTCGACTGCAGGGGCTGCAAAGGGTTTCGGCAGGTACGGTGTTCAATCTCATTCCAATCGGAGTCGGTGACCGACTCGATGTGCTCTCTGTGCGCCAAATAACGCGCCTGTTGTTTGCCTCCGGCTACTTCAAAGACATTGAAATAGCTCGCGACAACGGGGTCTTGATCATCAGCCTGAGCGAGCGACCAGCGATTGAAGCGATTGAGATAGAAGGCAATAAAGCCATCAAGACCGAAGCATTACTGCAGGGCCTTGGCGATCAGGGTCTGAAAGAAGGCGAGATTTTCAAACAGGTCACACTAGAACGATTGGGGCTGGAGTTGGAGCGCCAGTATGTTGCGCAGGGCCGTTACGGGGCCGGCATTGAAACCGATGTCGAAGAGCTGCCGCGTAACCGGGTTAATATAAAAATCATTATCGAAGAAGGGAAGAGTTCTGGCATCAAGCACATCAACATTGTTGGCTTAAAAGCCTTTGAAATGGAGGACTTGCTTGGCCAGTTAGAACTGCGTCACCCGAGCCTGACTTCGTTTTATAAAAATGATGACAAATACTCACGTGAAAAACTGTCCGGAGATTTGGAAACGCTGGAAGCGTTTTACAAAAACCGGGGCTATGCTGACTTTAATATCAAATCGACGCAGGTCAGCATCACCCCGGATCGTCAGCAGGTCTATATCACCATGGCCGTAGCGGAAGGCGATGTTTATACAATCAATAAGGTCAACTTGGTTGGCGAGCTAGGGGATGTTGAAGCAGACGATTTGCGGCGTTTGATCATCGTTGAAGAAGGCCAGACATTCTCGCAGGCATTGCTGACTGCATCTGAAGAGCGTTTAACCGGTGCTTTGGGCAATGGTGGTTTTACCTTTGCCACTGCGAGTGGTGTCCCCAAGCTAAATGACGATAAGACTGTTGATGTCGAGTTTTTTGTCGATTCTGGCAAACGCGCGTACGTTCGCCGCATCTCCTTTTCCGGCAATGAGCTCACTCAGGATGAGGTCATGCGGCGCGAGTCACGCCAAATGGAAGGAGGCTGGGCCTCTACATCGCAGATCGATTTGACCAAGATTCGCCTGGAGCGGCTTGGCTATTTTAAAGGCGTGGAGGTGGATACCCCGCAGGTCGCT
>CENJ01061809.1_pt1 | contig 11402 bp, 7 predicted proteins | sample 356161 | NCBI WGS metagenome assembly CENJ01 (sample SAMEA2619531, study PRJEB7988) | marine metagenome | biome: marine biome (ENVO:00000447); feature: surface water layer (ENVO:00002042); material: "saline water (ENVO:00002010), including plankton (ENVO:xxxxxxxx)" | depth 5 m
AAGCCATATCTTAAAATTAGTTATTTGGCAACATATTGGCAACAAATTACCTGAAGTAATATGAAATAGTTTCTACTACTTACTAACAAAAAAGTATTTATTTATGGGCTTTTAGGAACTATTATGAGGTACTATGAAGTACTTTGAAATACATCATTACTTACCTATGCAGAATTTAGAAAATATATTTGATAAAATATCATCACTTGTAACTTCACCTGTTACCTCACCTAATTGATACAAAAGCTCCTTTAAATCAACACTAAGCAAATCAGTTGGAACATTATTTTTGAATCCATCCCTTACTAAATTAATTGCATTTTTTGCACGACTTAGAGATGAATAGTGTCTGCTATTTGTAATTATAAGTTTATTAGAATATTCTTGATTTAAGTTTTCTAGAATTTGATCTTTTAAAAACATCACATCTTTTTTCTCTTTTGTATTAATTAACATTTTTTTTAGTCCGTTCTTTTTAGTTTGTTTTTTTACTAAATCAGCTTTTGTGAAAATTAACAGTATTAGCTTATCATTATATTTTTTTTTCAGTTTGTGTACTTCATTTATTTCAAAGTCTATGGTTTTGTCTGATGATGTTAAGTCAATTAAATACAATATTATTTCAGATTTATGAATACTTTCCAAGGTTTTCGAAATTCCAATTTTTTCAATATGATCTTCTGTTTTTCTAATTCCAGCAGTATCTATAAAACGAAATAATTTTCCTTTAAGGTTAAAAGTATCTTCAATTATGTCTCTGGTTGTTCCTGCTATTGGACTTGTAATAGCTTTATCTTCATTTAGAATAGAATTTAATAGTGTTGATTTCCCAACATTTGGAGATCCTACAATTGAGACTGGTATTCCATTTTTTAATGCGTTTCCGTATTTAAAAGAATCAATTAGTTCAGAAATAAATTTTTCAACATTATTAAGTAATAATAAAAATTTATCCCTCGATGCAAACTCAACATCTTCTTCACTGAAATCTAATTCTAACTCTATTAAACTTGATAAGCTCAATAGCTCATCTCTCATTTTTTTTATTTCACTACTTACACCTCCTCTCATTTGGTTAATTGCTAGTCTATGGTTTGCCTCAGTGTTAGATGATATTAAATCTGAAATCCCCTCAGCTTGCATCAAATCCATTTTACCATTTAGATATGATCTTAAAGAAAATTCACCAGGATTTGCAGTTCTTATACCATTATTTGAAAGTAATTCCATAATTCTATTTTGAATGTAAGTTGAACCATGACAGAAAATTTCTGCCATATCCTCTCCCGTAAACGAATTTGGTTTTTTGAGTTTAGATATCATTATTTCATCAATTATTTCATCTTTATGTTGAATAATTCCAAGATAATTTCTATTAGTTTTTAGTTCCGAGTATTTTTTTTGTTTGAGTTTAGGAATTATAATCTTAGCAAGCACTTTGTGGGTTTTATCCCCAGATATTCTTATAATTGAAATTGCACCTTGCCCCTGAGGTGATGAAATAACAGCTATTGTATCCTTATCTAGCATTTTTTTATTTTAATACTAAAGGTTGAACGTTTTTTGTGGAGTTCGTGTTCATAATTTTTCCACAACTGATGAATTGAGGTATTTTCTTCTAATTCTGGATTGGTTTCAACCTCTGTTATACCCTTTTTGTTAAATAACTTTTGAATTTCATTAAATAGAATGGCTATTACACCTTTATTTTGGTATTCTGGATGTACCCCAATTAAATAAAAAGAAGCTCTATTATTAAAATACTTTGCCTTAAGGAGATGAAAAATACCCAAGGGGAATAATTTGCCATTAGCTTTTTTCATTGCTTTAGTAAAAGATGGCATTATAATTACAAAAGCAATTAATTTATCTGTTCTGTCAGATACACACTTAATATACTCCGGGTGAGCATATTTTAAATATTTTTTTTTATAATAATTTATTTGATATTTCTGAATTGGAACAAAAGTTTGAAGATTTGAATATGTTTTTTCAATTAGATTAAACATTTCATTTACATAAGGTTGAATTTCAGTACTTTTTCTAAAGTGTAATACTTTTAGATCATATCTTTCTAAAATTAGTTTTCCGAATTTTCTTACTTTTTTTGGTGAATTATTAAAATCAGGAATTTTAATTTCAAATTCTATCCATTGAGCTAACTTTTTCATTTTAAGTTTCTCCATATGAATAGGGTAGTATGGATAATTATAGTTTGTTATTATGGTATTCATTTTGTCATAACCCATAACTAGCATCCCGGCTTTATCCATGTTTGAAAAGCCTACCGGCCCTTCAATGAAATCCATTTTTCTAGATTTACCAAATTCTTTCACCTTTTCTATTAGCATTCTTGTTACTTCAAAATCGTCTACAACATCAAACCATCCGAACCTGACTTTTTTTTTCTTCAATTTACTGACCTCTACCCAATTAACTATTGCAGCTATTCTTCCTACTATTTCTTTGTTCCTATAAGCTAAGAATAAAGCAACATCAGAAGTTTTAAAGGCAGGATTAGTCTCTTTGTCTAAAAAAAATAATTCTTCATTTTTAATAGGAGGTACCCAGAAGGGGCATTTTTCGTAAAGCTTAAATTGAAAATCCACAAATGCATTAAGCTCTGATTTACTTTTTACTTCAATAATTTCAATCATTTGGTTTCTTCCTTGCCTTTTTATTCCTTTTTTTATCTGCTTTCTGTGCTTTTTTAGCACCTTTCATATACATCTTTTCCTCTCTTTTCATCAACTTTTCTTCTAATTTGGCCTCCGGATCAACATCTTTATGGAAATCCAATCTGTAAGAAGCGCCGAGGTTAAAAAAGAAGATTGATGGAGAATTTTTAGTATTAGATCCTAGTGTTGCTTCAAATTGAAGATCATCATTGAAGAGGTATGCAGCACCAGCTCTAAAAATTTGATCTTTATATAGATCACTTGAAAAATTCTGAGTCTCAATATATGCAGACCATTTTTCGTTTATTGTATGTGTTAATGTAAGTATATAGCTAAATTCAGGAAAATTGGAAGAAATTCTATTATAAATAAAATTAGTTACAAATACCCATCTTCCAAAAAAGTGAGATTGAGTTGCTAAAATAGCTTTTCCTGTAAAACTAGGTTCCATTGAATCCTCCCTTGGTATTCCAAAAAATAGAGGCGGGCGAAGTTCGTCAAAAACATTACCGTAAGGGAATGGGTTTTCTTTTTCTATAATAAAATTTCCTCCTAATGTTATTGAAACAGCTGGTAATAAATCTCTTAATTTGAATCCATTATTTGCTTTCCAACTATAAACATTTACTTTTCTTTCTTTTTTGAATGGATCATAAACTAAATATTTTAATCCTAAAAAATTACTCAAAAAACCTTTCCTTTTGTTAATTAAAGTGGGATTGATCAGTAAATTTTCAATTTTATCAAATTCATAGACACCATCATAGGTTAATTCAATTTTTTCAGATAATAAACCATACCTGACAGATAGAAAAAGAAGATTTGCGTTAACTTTAGAGTCATTATAACTCCTATGTTTATAACTTCTGAGTTCAGTGCCTCCTTCAAATTGAACAACATTTTTTCCTACTGAAAATGCCCCGATTGATGCTCCTGGTCTGTTAGAATTAATTTGATCGGTATATTGTCCGTTTGAAATCAAAAATCCGAATAGTGAAATCAAAATGGAAAGCAAAAATTTCATTTAACAAAAAATAATAATCATTAAAAATAAAAACTAAAGACGATTTAAAGAATAACTTTCTCGTTTAATTATTTTCGAATTTAATTTTACCTATATTGAAAAAATTCTTTTAATTAATATTAATGAAGAAGATTTTAAATTCTGATATTCTGTCACATTTCATTTATATTTCTTTCTTTTTACTTCTATCTCTTTTTATTTTTTATCCAATTCTGCAAGGTAAAAAAATAATGCAATCGGATACTCAACAATATCTCGCTATGTCTAGACAATTACAAGATAATAGAATAGATAAAGATGAAGAATTATATTGGATTGACAATGCTTACTGCGGTATGCCAACTTATCAGCTGGGAGCTAAGTATCCCTATGATGTATTAACACCTATTCATAAACTTTTTAAATTTTTACCACACCCTTCTTACATGATTTTTATTTATTTATTAGGGTTCTACTTTTTTATCCTAAGTTTAGGGTTTAAAAACAAATTTGCTTTTTTTGGTGCTATATGTTATGGTCTCTCTACGTATTTATTAATAATTATTCAAGTAGGCCATAACACAAAAGCCATAGCAATTGGATATTTACCAATGGTTTTTGCCGCTCTAAATTATATTTTTAAAAATAAATCTATTTGGTCAGTAATTATTTTATCCTTGTTTATAGGACTTCAAATTAGAGCTAATCACTATCAAATTAGTTATTACATGTTCATTTTAGTCGGAATTTTTTTAGTTTCTAAATTTTTTGAAGATATGAAAGCTAAACGATTAAAATCTTTCGGATTTAAAAGCTTGAAAATCATTTTTTCAATTTTAATTGCACTTGGATTAAATGCCACAAGTTTATTTTCAACATATGAGTATTCCAAATATAGTACAAGAGGCAAAAGTGATATAACAATTGATGAGAGAGGAAAATTATTAGAAGTCACAGATGGTTTGTCTTACGATTATATTACACAGTTTAGTATGGGAATTTTCGAAAGTCTAAATATATTTATCCCAAGAATAAATGGTGGATCATCGACGGAAAATTTAGGGGTTGATTCTGACTTTTATAATGATATTAGGAATTTTGGTCTATCTCCTACACAATCAGCTAGTTTTTCAAGTAATGTACCAACATACTGGGGAGATCAACCCATTCTAGAAGCACCACCATATGTTGGAATAACAGTTATTTTTCTATCAATTGTAACAATATTTATCTCATCAATTCGAAAAAGGTATATTTGGATTTATATTGGAATTCTATTATCTCTTCTTTTATCTTGGGGGAAAAACTTTGATTTTTTAACTAAAATTTTTATAGAATATTTTCCTTTTTATAGCAAATTTAGAGCCGTTTCTTCTATCCAAATCATTTTAGAGTTTTGTTTTCCTATTCTTGCCACAATTAGCTTTTACGCGATTTTTGAATTACCTAGGAACAAAACACTCCCTGCGTTAGTTAAAAGTTATTTGTCATTCTTATTTGTTTTAATATTAATTTATTTTTCATCTTTTTCTTTAAGTTTTTCTGGTCCAATGGATAACTACTATGATCAAATTTTTGGACCTGAGATAATGCAATTGATAAAACAGACTCGATTAGATATTTTTAAAAATGATGTTTTAAGAGGCATGTTTTTAATAACCTTAGTATTTACATCTCTTTTCTTATTTTTAAAGAATAAAATAAATGGTAGAATAACTTTTATTCTAGTCTTATTTTTTATTCTTTTTGATTTAATCAATATAAGTAACAGATACCTAGATAGAGATTTATTTCTAAAGCCAAGTAGAATTAATAACTTTTACAATCAAAATAAAGCGGATAAAGAAATATTAAAAGACACTTCTTACTTCAGAGTTTTTGAACCCCCATCAACAATGCAGAACGCTAGAGCATCATTTTTTCATAATTCTGTTGGAGGGTATCATGGAGCAAAACCAAGAAGACTGGAGCAGTTTTATAAATTATTTTTGCAAAGCAAAAAAACTGCTCTCTTGGATATTTTAAATGTTAAATATGTTATTGAGGAAAAAGAAGGTAGTGCTAATGCAATTGAAAATCCTAATAACCTAGGTTTAGCTTGGTTCGCTGAAAAACTTATATTCGAAGAAAACCCGGATAGTGTTTACATGAATATCTTAAAATATGATTTGAGAGATACGGCAGTAATTGAAAGTAAAAATCAAGATATTATAAACAATTCTAACGAAAGAAGAATTTCTAAAATTGAGTTATTAAAAAATAAAGCTCACAAAAAAATTTATTCAATAGAATCCAATAAACCTGGATTTGTAGTCTTTTCAGAAATGTTTTATCCTGGATGGAAAGCTGAAATTAATAACAAGGAAGTGAAGTTATATAAAGTTAATTTTATTTTAAGAGGACTTTTTGTACCAAAAGGAGCCAATCAAATTAAATTTTATTTTGAACCAAGTTCAATTAAATACGGGAGTTTATTTCAAATTATATCAATAATTGTTTTAACGGCACTAATTTTTTATTCATCAAAAAAATTAATTTTAAATAAAAATAGAATTAGCTCATGAGTTTAATTGTAAAACAATCGTTTTCAAATATTATTATTATTCTATTTGCATTTACAATCGGAGCGTTAAATACCCTTTTCTTTTATCCAAGTATAATTGGGGCTGAGTTCTATGGGATTATTTTGATCTTATTAGCTCAATCAAATATAATTCAACCTATTTTTTCTTTTGGTCTTCAACACAGCGTAATTAAATTTTTTTCATCTGTAAACTCAAAAAAGGAAAAGGATGAAATATTAATTTTATCATTGGTTTTTCCTCTTTTTATCATTGTTCCACTTTCAATTTTATTTCTATTAAATTATAATTTCATTGGGAACTACTTGTCTACAGAAAATCCTTTAATTAAAAACTACATTTATATAATAGTTTCCATTGCAATTTCAACTGCCTATTTTGAAATTTTTTATAGTTGGTGTAAGGTCCAAAAGAAAACTGTATTTGGAAATTTTTTGAAAGAGTTTTATCAAAGATTATTGATTACGATTTTACTTTTTCTCTATTTCTTCAATCTAATTGATTTTAAATATTTTACTTATTTATTGATTTTTGGTTATTACTTGAGATTAATTATCATTATTTTTTATAGTCTCTCAATTTATAGGCCTGATTTTAAAATAGGAATCCCATCAAATATAAAAGAGATTTTATTTTATAGTCTTTTAATTTTTTTATCGGGTTTTGGAGCAAGCATTATAATTGATGTTGATGCAGCAATGCTTGGAAAACTTGTTCAAGATGAATTAGTTGCTTATTATAAAGTAGCGATTTTTATAGCTGCAATTATTGATGCTCCATCAAGAGCACTTTTCCAAATATTAAATCCAATGGTTGCAGAAACAATAAATAAAAATGATATTCCTGAGCTGGCAAGATTATATAAAAAAAGTTCATCAAATTTGTTACTTATAGCTGGTTTTATTTCAGTTTTAATTTGTTCTAATATTAATGATATATATGAAATAATATACTCCCTTAATTTAGATGATGGTTTTAGACTCGCAATACCTGTTGTTTTCTATATATCGATATCCAAATTATCTAGCGCTTCAGTTGGTTGTGTAAATAGTATAATTACAAATTCAAAATATTACTATGCGGTCCCTATATTTTCTGTTTCCTCTGCAATTGGAGTAATTTGCCTTAATATTTTTTTTATAAATAAAATTGGTTTTGTTGGTGCTGCCATTTCTACCATGATAATTATATTTTTATTTAATTTTTTAAAGATAGTTTTTGTCATGTTAAGATTTAAAATACAGCCATTTACAAAAAAAACAGTTTTAATATCAATTTTAATTTTTACAACTTATATATTATTTTCTAATTTAAACATATCATCTAATTTTTTAATGAATTTAATATTCAAGTGCATACTTACACTAATCACGTATTCATCAATTTCTTATTTCTTAAATTTGTCTAATGATTTAAATTCTTTTTTGAAAATCAATAAAAACGGCTAATTAATTGAAGTTACCTTATAATCTAAATTAATTTTTCTTTTAAAAATTTTCCAGTGTGGGAGCCATTTATTTTTGCAACTTCTTCGGGAGTTCCAAATGCTATAAGTTTCCCTCCATCTATTCCTGCATTTGGACCGAGATCAATAATGTAATCTGCGCATTTAATCATGTCTAAATTGTGTTCAACTACAATTACTGAATGTCCATTTTCGATTAAAAGGAATAAAGATTTAATTAAATAATTAATATCATCGAAGTGAAGTCCAGTTGTTGGTTCGTCAAATATGAAAAGAATTTTATTTTTATTGTCTCCCTTTCCAATAAATGATGCAAGTTTAATCCTTTGTGCCTCTCCTCCAGAAATATTACTTGAAGACTGACCTAAAGTAATATAACCTAGTCCAACTTTTTTTAATGGTAATAGTTTATTTACCAATTTGTGTTCATTATTTTTTTTAAAAAATTCTAATGCCTCATCTAATGTCATATCCAGAATTTCATCAATTGATTTTTTATCAAACTTTACTTGAAGAACTTCTTTTTTAAATCTTTTTCCATCACATTCATCACATTTTAATACTACGTCAGCCATGAATTGCATTTCAATTATAACGACACCTTCTCCCTTACATTTATCACATCTACCACCGTCGACATTAAATGAAAAATGTTTTGGTTTGTAATTTCTGCTTTTTGCTAGAGGTTCTTTTGAATAAAGTTGTCTTATGTCATCGAAGGCCTTTACGTAAGTAACAGGGTTTGATCTTGACGATCTGCCAATTGGGTTCTGATTAATATACTCAACTTGATTTATTAAACTTATGTCTCCCTCAATAGATTTAAATTCTCCACTTTTTTCTTTGTAGATATCAAGACTTTTAAGAATTCCAGGATAAAGAACTTTTTTGACTAGAGAACTTTTCCCACTTCCGGATACTCCAGTAACTGCAACCATCATATTTAATGGAAATTCAATATCAATATTCTTGAGATTATTTTCTCTAGCTCCTTTTACAGATATTTTATGTTTTATTTTTTTTCTGCTTTTGGGATAAACTATTTTTTTTTCAGAATTTAGATACATGGCAGTTATTGAGTTTTTACTTTTTAAAATATCTTTAAATTTTCCTTTTGCAACAACCTGTCCTCCATTAATACCAGCAAGTGGTCCTAAATCTATTATTTCATCGGCTTCTTTCATTATTCCTTCATCATGCTCAACAACGACAACAGTATTTCCTAATTTTTTCAATTTTTTCAAGATTTCAATAAGTTTTTTATTGTCAATCGAATGGAGTCCAATACTTGGCTCATCTAAAATATACATTGCTCCAACCAAACTGCTTCCTAAAGATGTCGCTAAGTTAATACGCTGAGATTCTCCTCCTGAAAGGGAGTTAGATCTTCTATTCAATGTTAAATAACCCAAGCCAACGTCTTGCATGAATGATATTCTAGATTTAATTTCGTAAAGAATATTTTCTGCAATTTCCTTTTTGTTATCCAAAAGCTTTAGCTCATTGAAAAATTCATACAGTTCATTAATACTAAGATTTAGCAGTTCAGGAATACTTTTACTATTTAGTTTAACATACTCAGTTTCTTTTCTAAGTCTAGACCCATTACATTCGGTGCATTTAGTTTTTCCTCTATATCTTGATAATAAAACTCTATTTTGAATTTTATATGTTTTAGATTCGATTTTTTTGAAGAAAAAATTTAATCCTTTAAAGTATTCATTACCCCGCCAAATTAATTTTTTTTGTTTTTCATTGAGCTTATAAAATGGCTCATGAATTGGAAAAGAGAATTTATGTGAATTATTTATTAAATCATTTAAATATTTTTTAAATGAATTTCCATTCCATGGAATTATTGCACCTTCAAAGATTGTTAAATTTTTATTTGGTATAACAAGATCTAAGTCTATACCAATTATATCTCCATATCCTTGACAAGTTTTGCATGCTCCATATGGATTATTAAAGCTAAAGAATTGTTCGTTAGGTTCAGGAAAAACAATTCCATCTCTTTCAAAATTATTTGAAAATGAAATTTTACTATTATCATCTAGATCAATTATACTGCATTTACCATTTCCCTCAAAGAATGCAATTTCGATAGATTCTGCTAAACTTGATATTTTATTTTTATTAGCATTTAAGACTACTCTTTCAATTACTAACTCAAACTTTTCAAAATCTTTCTCATCAATCTCACTTAATTTTATAATTTCTTGGTTTAGATAACCCATTGCAAATCCTTGCGATAATAATTTTTTAACATAATTAGATTCATTATCATATGTTATTCTAGGTTTGCATGTAATAATAAATTTTGAGTTTGAATTAAGTGTTTGTAGGTACTCTATAACGTCCTTTACTGTATCCTTTTTTACAATTTTTCTCGATTTTGGAGAAAATGTTTCCCCAATTCTAGAATATAAAAGTCTTATGTAGTCAAAAATTTCAGTTTTAGTCCCTACAGTTGATCTTGGATTTGTAGAAGTAATTTTTTGTTCAACAGCAATAGCAGGTGATATCCCATCAATACTATCCACAAGAGGTTTATTTATTTTACCCATAAATTGCCTTGCGTAAGAAGAAAGACTTTCAATATATTTTCTTTGTCCTTCTGCATATAATGTGTCAAAAGCTAAAGTTGTTTTACCTGAACCAGAAAGTCCAGTAATTACAGTAAGAGAATTCCTTTTTATGTCTAAGTCAATGTTTTTTAAATTATTAAGTCTCGCCCCCCTTATCTTAATATATTCATTGAAATTATTGTTTTTAACATTTTTCATTGTAAAATTTATATCTATGGAAATTTTCATGTTTAAATTAAAAAAATCATTTAATTTATTATTAAAATTTATTTTATATCTTTGAAATAATTAAAAACACAGCCTATACACAATTCTACTTTTTAATTTTTAAATATTTAAAGTTAGTGTATGGATAATTCTAATACCCTTGATGACGCCCAGTTAGTAAGTAATTATATTAATGGTTGTGAAAAATCTTTAGAAGTCTTAGTAAACAAACATAAGTTTAAAATATACAATTTCATTTATTCTAAGGTCTTGAATAAAGATAACGCTGAAGACTTATTTCAGGAGACTTTTATTAAAGTTATAAAAACTTTAAAAAGGGGTGTTTACAACGAAGAGGGTAAATTTTTACCTTGGATTATGAGAATTGCCCACAACTTAGTAATTGATTTTTTTAGAAAAAACAAAAGATTTCCATCTTTTGATAAAAATGAAAAATATGATATATTTCAATTGATTAAAGACGAAAATCCTTCAATAGAGAAACATTTAATCGATAAGCAAATCCTAAACGACCTAAAAAAAATTATTATAAAATTACCAGAAGATCAAAAAGAAGTTCTTAACATGAGACTTTATAAAGAAATGAGTTTTAAGGAAATTTCTGAAACTACAGGAGTAAGTATTAATACTGCACTCGGAAGAATGCGATATGCAATTATTAATCTCCGGAAATTGATAATTGAAAATAAAATAACATTATCTGCCTAATATAATTTTTATTCATTTTTTGCGTTTTATTTTTAAAGTGTATTAAAAATTGGATAAAAGTAAATCAAAAAATATTGGTCCTAGTGCAATTACGATAAAGCGTATTTTGGCGTTTTCAAGGGCTCTTTCGGCAAACAAATTGAAAAAAAA
>CENJ01173182.1_pt1 | contig 11399 bp, 10 predicted proteins | sample 356161 | NCBI WGS metagenome assembly CENJ01 (sample SAMEA2619531, study PRJEB7988) | marine metagenome | biome: marine biome (ENVO:00000447); feature: surface water layer (ENVO:00002042); material: "saline water (ENVO:00002010), including plankton (ENVO:xxxxxxxx)" | depth 5 m
TGATGGTGATGGTGATGATGTGAATGTTCGGAGCGTGCGTGCGCCTGGCTTTCCATCTCCAGCCCCAGAATGGCATCCATCGGCGCGGCACCGCCAGAAACCGGAATGATCGGTGTTGGTTCGTGAAGCTGCGCCTCGACTGCCGCCTTTGCCTTGCCGAGACGCGTTTCGTCCAGCATGTCGGCTTTCGACAGCACAATCAGGTTGGCGGCTCCAATCTGGTCCGCAAACAGCTCGTCGATCGGGCTTTCGTGATCAAGTTCCTCATCGGCAGCCCGCTGCGCCTCGAGCGCGTCCAGATCATGCGCCACCCCGCCATCGGCCAGCGCCGGACCATCAACAAGCGTGACAACACCGTCCAGCATGACCTGTGACTTGATGTCCGGCCAGTTGAAGGCCTGAACCAGCGGTTGCGGCAGGGCCAGACCAGAGGTTTCGATGATGATGTGGTCAGGGGGCGGGTCCTGTTGCAACAGCTGCTGTATGCTTGGCAGGAAATCATCAGCCACAGTGCAGCAGATACAGCCATTGGCAAGTTCGATGATGTCATCGGCGCTACAGTTGTCCGCGCCGCATTCCTGCAGCATGTCGGCATCCATGCCGATGTCGCCAAATTCATTCACGATCAGCGCGAGGCGCTTGCCGTTGGCCTGCGTGATGATATTGCGGATCAGCGTTGTCTTGCCGGCGCCTAGAAAGCCGGTGATGACGGTTGCCGGGATACGGGCTGTGGACATGGACCCCTCTTTCGCTTTCCGGATGGCAGCTGCAGACATAAGCAGCAGACTTCGAACCGGATCGGTTCAGCTTGGTGCGGGGACGCGCGACGCTGACAGCGTGTCAAAGCTCGCTTCACGGCATACCCCGGCCGTTGCAATCTGGCTTTGAAGGCAGGTCTCCTGGCTCGTGGTCATTGCTTGGCGGCCTTCCCGGAACCGAACTCCCAGTGGCATTTCGACAAGCGACCAACCTACAGTCGCGGGGACGGCTATGGCTTTGGGCAGTCATTTTTCACCCGGACCACATTCCCTCATTAAGGCATGGGGCTTTGCCCCACAGCCACCTTCAAGGCTGAGCGATAATGGTCTGATTCTGCAACATCCTGTCAACTGATTGCGTCACCGAATGGTCAGCCGCCGTCACAGCAAATGCTGTGGGTCACCCAGGGTGAACATGGTCAGCCCTGCGCCATCAGCGGGGCACCGACCGTGATCTCACCAACCTCATCGCCAGCCCAGTTGACCAGCCGCGGCATCGCCAGCGCCGACACATCGGCCGGCAGATCATAGCCAAGCGCATGGATCAGCGCGGCAATGGCCGCCTCGGCAGCACGGGCATTGCCGTCGCGCGCCTTCACCATCGCGCCAAGGCCGAATTCGTGAAACGCGCAGCCATAAACACCCTCGGCACCGATCTTTGCGGTCATGCGTTCGCCAAACCCAGACGCCAGCGCCGTGCAAAGCCGTCGGTCGCCAGCAATCAGCCGCGGCGCTGCCGCAATACCGTCGCGGACACGCGCACAGGCAGCAGTGCGACCTGCGGGAAGCTCTCCTCCCCCAGCAAACAGCGCAAACCCCCGCGCCCAGTTGCCGAGCGGCGCGCTCAGCGCCGGTGCCCCACAGCCGTCGATACCATGCGGAAACGCCATCAGATCCAGCCCTACCATCGCCTCCAGCGTGCCAATGATGGTCTGCTGAACCGGGTGGGTTATGGCAGCATATCCGTGCTGTCCGGCCCCGATCACTGTGGACAGCGCCAGCATGCCGGCATGTTTGCCGCTACAGTTGTTGTGGATACGGGTGGGCTGGTCGAGGCTGCGGGCCTGGTCCACCATTGTCGGCCGGTCGCTTGACCATTGCTGGCCACAGGTCAGAAGACCGGCATCCAGCCCGAATTTCGCCAGCAAGCCCTCCACCGCCGCGACATGCTCCGGCTGGCCGTTATGGCTTCCGCAGATCATCGAGAACTCAGCGGGGGTCAGACGACGCTCGGCGGCCATACCGTCCCAGGCCTCGGCTATGGCAATGGCCTGCAGCGGCTTCATCGCCGAGCGCGGAAACACCTGCCTTTCAACATCGCCAAGCCCGACAAGCACAGCCCCGTCTGCATCGCACAGGGCCACATCGACAGCATGACAGCTTTCTTCCGCGCCACCTCGGGTGACCGAGATATGCAGCGGGTCTTCGGAAATCAGCGGGAGGGCGATACGCGGGACAGGCATGACAGGTTACAACTCATCGTTACCCGGCCAGCCTTAGCAGGTGGACGAAGGCGGCACAATCGCCGCCTTCGCCATGAAGTTTGTGTTCGGTGCCCGTCGGCCCGTGGCTAGAACGGGTTGTTCTCCGATTTGCCGCGCGTATCGAAGAACTCCTTGGTAATGCCAAACACGATCGGTGACAGCACAATGAGCGCGATCAGGTTCGGAATGGCCATCAGGGCGTTCAGCGTGTCGGCAAGAAGCCAGATAAAGCCAAGCTTCACCGTTGACCCGAGGATCACCGCCAACGACCAGGCCGCGCGGAACGGTCTGATGATGCCGGTGCCGAACAGATACTGGAGCGAACGTTCGGAATAGTAGGACCATCCGATAATCGTGGTGAACGCAAAGACCGACAGTGAAATGGCGATGATCGGCCCGCCAAAATCTGGCAGCGAGGCTTCAAACGCTGCCGAAGTGAGCGCCGCACCGGTCTTTCCGCTTGTCCAGACACCCGTCGACAGGATCGCCAGCGCCGTAAAGCTACAGACGATGATCGTATCGATAAAGGTGCCAAGCATAGCGACCAGACCCTGGCTGACCGGCCCTTTTGTCTTGGCCGCGGCATGGGCGATCGGAGCCGAGCCAAGGCCCGCCTCGTTCGAGAACACACCACGTGCCACACCAAAGCGGATCGCCGCCCAGACTGCCGCACCGGCAAAGCCACCGGTTGCAGCTGCTGGCGAAAAGGCATGGGTGAAGATCAGCCCGAATGCACTCGGAATGGCGCCGGCATTGATCACCAGCACCACGAGGGATGCCAGGATGTAGAGCGCCGCCATCAATGGCACCAGCCTGCCAGCCACCTCGGAGATCCGCTGGATACCACCCAACAGAACCGCGCCGACAAGAAGCGCCACGATGATGCCAGTATAGAGATGCGGAATGGCGAAGTTGGAATGCAGCGCATCGGCAATCGAATTGGATTGCACCATATTGCCAATACCGAAACCGGCAATACCGGCAAACAGCGCAAAGGTGGCAGCAAGCCATCGCCAGTTCGACCCCATGCCATTCTGGATGTAATACATGGGTCCGCCGACAAAATTTCCGTTCTCGTCAGTCTCCCGGAACCGGACAGCACAGACCGCCTCGGCATATTTCGTGGCCATGCCGACAAGCGCCGTCATCCACATCCAGAACACGGCGCCGGGACCGCCAAGGAATATGGCAGTGGCAACACCGGCGATATTGCCGGTGCCGATGGTCGCCGATAATGATGTCATCAGCGCGTTGAAGGGCGTGATGTCGCCGGCGTCGTCACCGGGGATCCGGCCTTTCCACAACAGGGAAAAACCGAACGGGATCTTCATGATCGACAAGAACCGAAGACCAACCGTCAGGAATAGGCCGGCACCAAGGATCAGGATCAGCATGGGGACGCCCCATACGATGCCATTCACTGTGCCGACAAAGTGGGTAATTGTTTCCATGTCTCGTTCCTTTCATAAGATGCGTTATTCGTGCATCCCGGAACGAAACTGGGAACGAAACAGATAGAGGGGGCACGCCCCGGTTCGCACTGCAATGTCAGGATCGGATAGCCAGCCGCAGCATGCGACAAACTGTCCCGACATCCTAAATTCCTACATCAGATGAAAGGGGGCGACAACCTTTTCTTCATCATGGTGAATTATATAATATATTAATTTTATTTAATTAAATGAGGATGTCTCTCGCAGAACCTCGGCAAGAACGGACAGCAGAAGGTCGCAATCGACGACCTCGATTGTCAGCGGCGGACGGATCCTCAGAACATTGTCATACGGGCCGTCCGTGCCGATCAGGATCCGGTGATCCCGCATCCTGTTGCTGACATAGCCCGCCAGTTCCGTTGCCGGCGCCGTCCTGTCGGCGGATGACCCGCGGCACCGGCAGGCCTGGTGCGACCGCTGCCAGATGATCGAGCGCTGCGACCTGCATCTCGACAAGACCGGCTGTCTTCCTCAGACCACATGGGTACCTCCACCATACCGGCATCCTATCGGCGGAGAGGACAAGGTCAATCGCCTCTGCACGCTTACCGCCCCTTCAAAAGATCCCCTGGCGCACCTACTTCTGGACAAGGCCGGCGTTCTGGCCAGCACAGGTCAGGATCAGGGGTCATGGCGCATTATTTCATCACCGGCGCAAGTTCGGGAATCGGCGCAGCGCTGGCTGAGGCCTTGCTGGCGCGTGGCGAGACCGTGACCGCCGTCGCGCGTCGCGAGGACAGGCTGAAATCATTGAAGACCGGCCGTGGGACGCTTTTGACTGCAGCCTGCGACGTGACCGACGCTGCGGCCCTTGCAACAGCCATTGGCGCGGCCCGTGATGCGCAGGGGCCGATTGACAGCGCCATCCTGAATGCCGGCATGTATGAGCCACAGGACGGCACGAAGATCGATCCGGCGGTCTATGCGCGCCACATGGACGTCAACTACATGGGGGTGGTCAATGCCCTTCCGGCGCTGGTCGAGGGTATGCTGGCGCATGGCAGCGGCCAGATCGCCGTCGTATCATCGGTGGCCGGGTGGCGCGGCCTGCCGAAAGCTGCGGCCTATGGCCCGACGAAAGCGGCACTGATCTCGCTGGCGGAATCCCTGACATTCGATCTGGCGCCGCGCGGCATTGATGTGAAGGTGATCTGCCCCGGCTTTGTCGAAACCGAGTCCACAGCCGTCAATGACTATGAAATGCCTGGACTGATGAGCGCCGAGACAGCGGCCCGCGAGATCATGTCCGGTCTGGAGACGCGCAATTTCCTGATCCAGTTCCCGACATCCTTCACCCGCAAGATGGGCTGGCTTCGCTGGCTTCCGGACCGCACCTTCTTTCGCCTTGTCGGGAGCCGTACCGGCCACCCGCAACCGTGACCTGACACACCCAGACCGCCCATGACCAAGCCTGATATCATCACCCGCTATGCCGAGGCCTTTGCCGCGCTCTCGCCTGACAATATGGCCAGCCTGATGGCAACAGTATCGCCGGAGATCCGCTTTACAGATCCGTTCAACGATGTCCATGGCCGCGAAGGCTTTCGAGCCATCTTCGACCATATGTTCGCAACCTGCGAAGCACCGCGATTTCACATCATCGACATCGCCCGGCCCGCAGACGGCGCGGGCGACCGGGCCTATCTTCGCTGGCGGATGAGCGGCAGAATCAAGGGATGGCCGCATACCAGCCTCGATCTTGAGGGGATGAGCGAGATTCATGTCGGGTCTGACGGCCTTGTCAGCCTGCATATCGACCATTGGGACAGCGCCAGCCAACTTCTGGCAAGACTGCCCCTGATTGGCGGCATGCTGCGTCCGGTGCTGCGGCTGTTCCGCGTCAGACCGGCCGGAAGGTAAGCAACACCTCGCCAAGCCGGATTCCGGCTTTCGACACGGTGGCGCGGTTGACCATCACCCCGCCAGCCTGCAGCACCATCACATCATCAAAGCGGACCGCGACCTTGCGCCCATACATGTCGAGCCGGAACCCGTAACGCCAGCTGAGCATGTTGTCAGAGCATTTGCCGACCGCGTGGCCAATCACCTCGGCGCATTCGCCGCGATACCGCCCCTCGCCAAGCGCGGTCACCACCCAGCGGCGCGTCTCGGTCTCACCATCGTCATAGAGAAAATCCTCGTCGAGGATGAAGCCGTCACTGGTGCGGGTTCCCTTCACGGCGACATTGAACTGGCGCCGGATGGTGCCGAACCTGTCGACAAAAACCCCATAGGCTTCCAGCCGCTGTGCGAAATAGACCTCCGGCTCGAACCGCGGAATGGTCAGCGACGCCGCCATCAGCCGGTCCGCCGGTCATGCACGAGAAGCATCTGCTTCACATCGATCATGCCGGCGCGGAATCCCCCCTCGCAATAGGACAGATACAGCTCCCACATCCGCTTGAAACGCATATCGAATTTCTCGGTGGCAAGACGCGGCCAGGCAGCCTGGAACCGTTCGCGCCATTCGGCAAGGGTACGGGCGTAATGAAGGCCGAACCCATTGGCCTCGACCAGCTTCAGGCCTGCATCTGCCACCGGCTGTTCAAGCCGAGGCATCGAAGGCAGCATGCCGCCAGGGAAGATATAGCGCTGGATGAAATCAGGGTCGCGGCGATATTCCTCAAACGCGTTTTCTTCGATGGTGATCGACTGCAGCGCGGCTCGTCCTCCATCCTTCAGAAGCGATGACACAGCCGAAAAATAGGTGCCCCAATAGGCCTGACCCACCGCCTCGAACATCTCGATCGAGACAATCTTGTCGAACCGGCCCTGCAGATCGCGATAATCCACCAGCCGGACCTCGGCGCGGTCGGCAAGCCCGGCATCGGCGAGACGCTGCGTTGCAAAATCATGCTGCTCCTTCGAGATGGTGATGCCGGTCACCCGCGCGCCGCGCTCCTCGATGGCGTATTTGGCGAAACCACCCCAGCCGCACCCGATCTCGAGGACGTGGTCCCCTGGCTGGATGTCGGCAAGCTCGGCAAGATTGCGATATTTGTTGGTCTGCGCCGTCGACAGATCATCATTCTCGCTGTCATATACGGCCGATGAATAGGTCATCGTGCTGTCCAGCCAGGCAGCGTAGAACTCGTTCCCAAGATCATAGTGATAGGCGATGTTGCGCGCCGACCCCGACTTGCTGTTGCGGCGAAACCCGTGGAACAGACGCAGGCTGATGCGGCGCCATATGCTTGCCGCCATTTTCGGGGTCAATATCTCGTCATGCATGACCGCCAGCTGGATCAGATCGGCCATTGAACGGCTTTCGACCTCGCCATCCATCACCGCTTCGCAGAACCCCATCTTGCCGTCATTCAGCATCCGCGAAACGGCGTTCATGCTGAGGATCGACAGATCGGCATCCGGACCAGACCGCTCACCGCGGAAGGACCGGCTGGTGCCATCCGGCAGGCTGACGGTCAAAGTCCCGAACTGCAGCCCCGAAAAGATCGCACAAAGGAGATCCATCTTACGTCGTTCAATAAACCCGGCCATTCTAACCCTCTTGCCTGCCTTCCGGTCCGGTGCCCAGCGGCCCGGATCCGGCATGATGCGCCTGCGACCAGGCCTGCGGCGGTTGTGGCCGTGAGTGAAACGGAACTCGTTTCATCCATAACCGGACCGCTTCGACATGGATCGACACCAATGGGCGCAGCGGCCATTGCCGCGTTGCGACAATCGACCGCACCACAGATGAATTATTAAGCGTTTCGCGCGTTCCACGCAATGTTGCGGTCAACCTCGCCGTGCCGTCCACGCTGTAGCGCATCAGAACGCGCACAAGGTCATCCGCTGGATCGACCTGCATGCGCAGCCGGTAGTCCCCTTCCACCGCGAAGAAGGGCGAGACATGGAAAATCTTCTGTGCTGACAGGACAGCTTCGTCACCGCGCACCTCGCCGACATAGGAATGCATGTCGCCAAAAGTATTCCGCACCTCATAAATCACCACCCGGCTCTCGCCATCCGCGGTGCGAAGCACATAGACCGACACCGGATTGAAGGCGACGCCCAGAATCCGCGGAAAGGTCAGCAGATGGACGCTGGCCATCTCGACATCGGGTAGGATGTCGCGCGCCAACGCGCGGGCATGGTCGGCAAGCGGGGTGATCGCCCCCTTGCTGCGGAAATTGGGACCGTAATCCGCCTGGCGAAACGACAGCAGGTTGAAGCTGTCTACTGAAAACAAGGCGGATTGCGCATCAGCCTCGTCAAGCCGGTCGAGATCAATCCAGACAGACAGACCGCGGCGTGACAGGAAATGGGACGGCGTGCCATGGCGCGTATGGTCGATCTTCGAACGCACCAGCTGGCAGGCAGAGGACATCACGCAGTCTCGCGATCATCACTTGGCGGCTGAAGATAGGGCTCCACAGCTGTCTGCCAGGGGATTTCCACACCAAGCGTGCGCGCGATGGCAATCCCCGATTTCAGACCGTCTTCATGGAAGCCATGCCCGGTCCAGGCACCAGCATAAAACAGGTCGCCAGTGCCCTGAATGTTGGCAAGCCGGCCCTGTGCCAGGACCGCACGCTCGTCAAACATCGGGTGGTCGTAACTGTAGCTGCCATGGACAAGCGCCGGATCAGGTTCGCGATGCGGGTTCAACGTCTCGAACAACGGATAGGCATTGTCGATCGATTGCAATTTGTTCATCCAATAGGTCAGGCACAATGATTCATCGACACCGTCACCGCCAATATAATTCCAGGCGCCCCAGGCCCCACGCCGTTTCGGCATCAGGCTTGGATCGGAATGCAGCACCGCGCGGTTCGGCTGAAAGCGGAAGCTCGACAGAATGTCATGCTCGGCAGCTGTGGCATCGCTGATCATCGCCAGCGACTGGTCGGCATGCGCCGCCATCACCACCTTGTCAAACCAGACATCCCCCTCGCCGGCGATCGACAGGATCACCCCGCCCTGCTCACGGCGCAGCCCGGTGATGTGTGTACCAAGGTGAATCCGGTCGCCATCCTCGCCACCCAGCGCATCGGCAATACGTCTGACATATTCGCGCGAACCGCCTTTCACCGTTCGCCATTTCGGCCGGTCGATGAAATTCAGCAGCTTGTGGTTTTCCATGAATTGCAGCAGCGAGCGCACCGGATAATCCAGCATCGTATGCGCTGAACAGGACCAGATAGCCGCCCCCATGGGGAGCAGGTGGTCCTCGACAAAGGCTGTGGCATAGCCTTCACGGTTCAGGAACTGCGCAAGCGATTCATCGGCAGGCCCGTCAAAGGCGGCGCGGTAACCTGTACGATAGAACCGCACCAGGTTCGACAGCATCGTCCAGTATCGTGACCGCAGGAGGTTGCCAGGCTGCGCCACGAAGCCCGAAAGCGAGCCCTCATATTCGCAGCCGCCCTCGCGAAGCGATACGGCAAAGCTCATATCTGTCTCGATCCATGGCACATCCAGATGCGCAAACATCGACACAAGGTTCGGATAGTTGAGTGGATTATAGACAATGAATCCGGTATCCACAGGCACTTTGACACCATTGAAATCGGCGTCGACCGTGTGACTGTGCCCGCCGATACGGTGGTCCCGCTCGAACAGATGCACATCGAAATTCCGGTTCAGAAAATAGGCGGATGACAGACCTGAAATGCCTGACCCAATAACTGCTACACGCATGGCCCTTCCCAGCAACTTAGCTGCGACCCACGGGCACCTGCGGGGTACAGACAAAAACTTCGTATGTCAGCTATATAGGGACTAAACCCCGGTTTCAACATCCTTAATTTGGAATTAAGGTGATTTGATGAGGTTATGTCAATGATTGGCCGTCCGTTCGGCACCACATCGCAATCGGAACAGATTGTCACAAGTGAAATCAGCGCCTTCGGACTGCATGCCAGCATCATCAACTGGGGTGCTTCGGTGCAGGACCTTCGGCTCGACGGTCATCCCCATCCGCTGGTACTCGGCTTCACCACATTGCAGGATTATATCGATCATGGGCAGCATCATGGGGCCACCGCCGGTCGTGTGATCAACCGGATCGGCGGCGGCACAGCCGTGATCGACGGCACCGCATACAGCCTTGATGTGAACCAGGATGGTCGTCACATGCTTCATGGCGGGCATCACGGCTTCGGGCTGAAGACATGGCAGATCACCGAACATCAACATGACACGGTGCTGCTGACCCTGACCGACCCGGATGGCAGCATGGGCTTCCCGGGCACAGTGCAGGCAGGGTGCCGCTACAGCATCGTGGCGCGAGATGACGGCCCTGCCCTCAGGGTTGAACTGACGGCAACAACCGACGCACCAACCTTGGTCAATCTGGGCCACCACAGCTATTTCCGCCTTGATGACACCGGCGATGTCCGGGCACATTTCCTCAGCATCGATGCCGATCACTATCTGCCCTGTGCTCCTGATAGCCTGCCATTGGGACCGATTGAACCTGTTGAAGGGACACGGTTCGATTTTCGCAACCGCAGACCGGTCGGGGAAAGCTATGACCATAATTTCTGCCTCGCCCGTGATCGCCGCGACCTGACCCGGGTGGCCCACCTTGACTCACCGCACTCCGGCATCTCGATGCAGCTGTCGACAACCGAACCGGGTCTCCAGCTCTATACCGGCCAAAACCTCGGGGATGGCGGCATCAGCCTTGACGGTACGCCCTGCGGCCCGTTCACCGGCCTGTGCCTTGAGCCACAATTCTGGCCCAACGCCCCGCATCAGGCGGCCTTTCCATCGATTGACCTGATGCCGGGCGACCGGTACCAACAGATCACTGAATTCACCTTCACACGGGGGTGACCCCCAGCCCCCCCCTTGCGCAATCAGGAGACATTGATCTTGCGTTACAACACTCTTGGAAAAACCGACCTGAAGGTCAGTGCGCTTTGCCTCGGCTCAATGACCTGGGGAACACAGAACAGCACGGCAGAAGGCCATGCGCAGATCGATATGGCGCTGGACCATGGAATCAATTTCATCGATACCGCCGAAATGTATCCAACCACTCCGCTGTCCAAGGAAACACAGGGAAATACCGAGCGGGTCATCGGCGAATGGGTGGCTTCGTCCGGCCGCCGCGACGAGGTTGTCATCGCCACCAAGGTGGCTGGCGAAGGCTATATGAATGTGCGGGACGGCGCGCCGATTTCACCGGCGACAATCCGTGCTGCACTCGAAACCTCGCTCCGCTCACTGCAGACTGATTATATCGACCTGTACCAGCTCCACTGGCCGAACCGTGGCTCATACATGTTCCGCAAGAACTGGCACTACGATCCGACCGGACAGAATCGTGAAGCAACGCTTGCGGACATGCACGAGATCCTGACCTGCCTTGACGGATTCCAGCGCGAAGGGAAAATCCGCCATGTCGGATTGTCGAACGAAAGCGCCTGGGGCACCGCGCAATGGCTTCGCATTTCCGAGGACCACGGATTGCCGCGGATGGTGTCCACACAGAATGAATACAGCCTTCTCTGCCGATTGTTCGACACCGACCTTGCCGAACTTTCCCATAATGAGGATGTCGGGCTGCTGTCTTTCTCACCGCTGGCTTGTGGCCTGCTGACCGGAAAATACAACGGGGGGACGGTCACCCCGCCGGGATCGCGAAAAAGCATCGGGGCTGATCTTGGTGGACGGGTCACGCCGCGGGTCTGGCCGGCAATCGCCGCCTATCA
>CENJ01024823.1_pt1 | contig 11396 bp, 6 predicted proteins | sample 356161 | NCBI WGS metagenome assembly CENJ01 (sample SAMEA2619531, study PRJEB7988) | marine metagenome | biome: marine biome (ENVO:00000447); feature: surface water layer (ENVO:00002042); material: "saline water (ENVO:00002010), including plankton (ENVO:xxxxxxxx)" | depth 5 m
TATTTATGTTCTTGATATTTTTATAAGCCTCCACAATCCCATTAGCAACCCTATCACATCTAACTATTCCTCCAAAAATATTTATAAGTATTGCTTTAACACTTGGATCTTTAAGAATAATTCTAAAACCTTTTTCAACTCTTTCTGCATCCGCTGTACCACCAACGTCAAGAAAATTTGAAGGTGAACCTCCCGCTTGTTTAATCAAATCCATTGTTGCCATTGCAAGACCAGCTCCATTCACCATACAACCAACATTTCCGTCTAGGTCAATATAATTGAGACCTGCCTTGTCGGCCTCAACCTCGACAGGGTTTTCTTCTGTTAAATCCCTTAAATCTGAGTAATTTGGATGCCGGAATAAAGCGTTGTTGTCAATAGTTACCTTAGAATCAACTACAATTATTTTGTCATCAGATGTTTTAAGAAGGGGATTAATCTCAAAGAGTGACGAATCTGACTTGACATATGCTCTGTACAACGAAAAGATAAATTTTGTCATATCTTTAAAAGCCTCTCCCTTAAGACCTAAATTGAACGCAATCTGTCTAGCTTGAAATTTTTGCAAACCAATTGTTGGATTAACGGTTTCTTTAAAAATCAATTCAGGGGTTGTTTCAGCAACTTTTTCGATATCCATTCCACCTTCGGTAGAGTACATTATAATATTTTTACAATTTTTTCTATCCAACAAAATTGAAATATAGAATTCCTTCGTTTCAGATACTCCTCGATAATACACATCCTCTGCAATAAGAATTTTTCTTACTTCTTTTCCTTCAGGTGGAGTTTGTGGTGTTATAAGCATCATTCCAATCATTTTTTCAGCAATTTCTTTTACTTCATCCAATGATTTTGCAATTTTAACACCGCCTCCCTTTCCTCTTCCACCAGCATGGATTTGAGCCTTAATTACGTATACTTCGGCACCTGTTTCATTATTCAGTTTTTTGGCAGCCGCGAAAGCATCATCTGCATTGCTAACAACTATTCCTTTTTGGGTAGAAACACCATAGCTGGCTAGAATTTCTTTTCCTTGGTACTCGTGCAAATTCATGATAATCTATTTGTAACAAAAATATAAAAATCTATTACTCTAATTAAAAATTGTAATTAGAATAATGTTTTAAATGTAACAATTATTTAAAATTTTAATATTTTACAAAAAGTATTTGCTACTGTTTTATAATAGATGTTAATTTTGCGTTTCAATCCAGTAAAATGAGAAGTCAACAATTATTAAAAATTGCAAAAGATTTTGGAGGTCCCGTATATATATATGACTCAGAAAAAATAAAAACCCAATATAGAAAACTCGAAATTGCTTTTAGAAGTGTTAAAAATCTGAGTATAAATTATGCGGCAAAAGCACTCAGCAATGTTAATATTTTAAAATACTTAAATAATCTTGGAGCTGGTCTTGACACAGTATCGTTTCAAGAAGTGGAACTTGGACTCAAAGCAGGTTTCGACCCTAAAGATATCATATTCACCCCAAACGGGGTTTCTATAGATGAAATAGAAAAAGTTGTTTCATATGGAGCTCAGATAAATATTGATAATCTTGCAATGTTGGAACAATTTGGGAACAAACATCCTTCCGTTCCAGTTTGTATTAGAATAAACCCACATGTAATGGCAGGTGGAAACAATAATATTTCTGTAGGCCATATTGATTCGAAATTTGGAATATCAATACATCAAATACCACACTTATTAAGGATTGTTGAAAACACCAAAATGAATATAAATGGTATTCATATGCACACAGGAAGTGATATTTTGGATATAGAAGTCTTCTTGCATGCATCTGAAATTCTTTTTAATACTGCTAGAAAATTTAAACGATTATCATTTATAGATTTTGGCTCTGGATTCAAAGTTCCATACAAAAAAGGGGATATTGAAACTAATATCGATGAACTGGGGGAAAAATTAAGTGTAAGATTTAATGAATTTTGTAGAGATTATGGCAGGGAATTAACTCTAGTTTTTGAGCCTGGAAAGTATTTAGTAAGTGAGGCGGGGTATTTTGTTAGCAAAGTCAATTCTGTAAAACAGACTACTTCTACTGTATTTGCACAAATAGAAAGCGGCTTTAATCATCTCATGAGACCTATGTTTTATGGATCTTATCATGAAATCGAGAACTTATCAAATCTTTCAGGAGAAGAAAGATTTTATTCTGTGGTTGGGTATATTTGTGAAACCGACACATTTGGAAGTAATCGTAAAATAAGAGAAATTAAAGAGGGTGATTATCTTGTATTCAAAAATGCTGGGGCTTATTGTTTTTCAATGTCTAGCAATTATAATTCTAGATTTAAGCCAAAAGAAGTTTTTTGGATTGGCGGTGAAGGCCACCTTATAAGAAGAGAAGAAAAATTTGATGATTTAATTCGTAATCAAGTTGATTTAAGTAATGAGGTTTTGGCAAGTTAGTAAATAATACCTGAGCCAATTAATTCTTTTTCTTTGTACCAAGCTGCAAATTGTCCACTTGTTATGGACTTTTGTTTTTTATTAAAAACCAAGTAAAGTCCATCTTTACGACTAAAAATCTGAGCTGGTTTTAAAGTTTGTCTATATCTTATTCGCGCTAAAATTTTTTCAGAAGAGTTTAAACTAATTTTTAAATCAGGTCTTAGCCAGTTAATATCGTTGCTCTTGATTAAAAGACCTTGCCTATACAAACCTGGATGATTTTCTCCTTCACCAACGTAGATAATGTTTTTTTTTACATCTTTTTCAATAACAAATAATGGCTTTTTAAAACCTCCAATCTGCAACCCTTTTCTTTGACCAATGGTAAAGAAATGAGCCCCATCATGATAACCAATCATTTCTCCACTTGATTCAGAGTATTTATACTTTTGAACAGATTTTTTTAGATAGTTTTCATCTTTAACATTCTTCAAAACTTTTTTGAAAATCTTTTCATCTTGTGCCACTTTGATAATTTTACCTCTTTTAATCTTTAATTTTTGTTGAAGAAACTCCGGTAATTTTATTTTACCAACAAAACATAACCCTTGCGAATCTTTTTTATTTGCAGTTATTAATCCGTTTTCCTTTGCTATTTTCCTAACATCAGTTTTTTTCAGGTCACCAATAGGGAACAAAACTTTTGATAATTGAATTTGATTTAATTGACATAAAAAATAGGACTGGTCCTTAGTCTTATCTTTACCCTCTATTAATTTATAAATTTTTTTGTTTCCTTTTTTTGATTCTTTTTTTCTACAATAGTGGCCTGTTGCAATGTAATCTGCACCAAGTGATTCAGCTTTTGAAAGAAAAACATCAAATTTGATTTCTTTATTACAGAGAATATCAGGGTTAGGTGTTCTACCCTCTTTATATTCCCTGAACATATAATCGACAATTCTTTTTTTATACTCTTTACTTAAATCAATGACCTGAAAAGGGATTCCCAACTTTTCACTGATAATCAGAGCATCATTACTATCTTCAAGCCACGGACATTCATTAGAAATAGTAACAGATTCATCATGCCAATTTTTCATGAAAATTCCAATAACATGGTACCCTTGTTTTTTTAGAATCAGAGCCGCAACGCTTGAATCAACTCCTCCAGAAAGGGCGACAATCACTTTTTTACTCATTGATGAAGCTTATCTTTTGCTATTTAAACGTTTTTGCTTTTCGGCCTGCTCCATTGCCTTTTGAAGTCTGGCACTAAATCCTGATACTTTTCGTGGTTTCTTTTTATTTTCTTCAATTTGGAGTAAAATTTTACTTTCATTAACAACGAAGTTTTTTATAACAACCATCAAAAAGATAGTTAGTAAATTAGATACAAAATAATATAAACTCAGCCCACTAGAGTAATTGTTAAAGAAAAAAAGCATCATCAAAGGCATTAAATACATAATAAACTTCATGTTTGGCATCCCAGGTTGTGGAGGTGGTTGTTGTTGTCCCATTGTCATCATCGTGTAAATAAATATTGCTACAGATGCTAAAATTGGGAATAAACTGATGTGATCTCCGTAAAAAGGTATGTTAAACGGTAAATCTAAAATAGAATCATATGAAGACAAATCATCAGCCCATAAAAAGCTTTTTTGTCTTAACGCGAATGCAACCGGGAAAAAGCTAAATAATGCATAAAATACTGGTAACTGAACTAATGCTGGCAAACAACCTGACATTGGGTTTGCACCAGCCCGAGAATAAAGAGACATTGTCTCTTGCTGTCTTTTAACCGCATCTTTAGAAAACTTTTTATTTATCTCCTCTATTTCGGGCCTTAATATTTTCATCTTGACTTGAGAAACATATGACCTATATGTTACCGGCGACATTGCCAGTCGTACTATAATAGTCATAATGATTATTGAAATACCGAATGGCATAAAGGAGCTGATAAAGTTAAACAGAGGAATGAAAATATATTTATTAATCCACCCAAAAATACCCCAACCATAGTTTACACTTTTCTCAATACCTATATTGTAATTGGATAGCGTAGAATACTGTGAAGGGCCAAAATACCATTTAAATTTAAAATCAAAATCTCCATTATTCTTTAGCGGAATAACAGAACTATAAAACTTCGTATATTTTTCTTTTTTATCCTCTGACTGAACTAAGTTTTCAGATTTAAGAAATACATTATTAATTTTTTTATCTGGAATTAAAATTGAATTAAAAAAGTGTTGCTTGTAACTTATCCATTGAATTTCATCAACTTTCTCTTCATCAGTACCAGTAATACTGAGCTCATTTACTTTATCATTTTCGTATCCATAAGTGAGTTCAGTGTATCTATTTTCATACTCTACACTTTTGGAATTTCTAAATGATTTTAAGTTCCATTCAAGTGTATTTGGCCCAGAGGCATCAATAAAACCCTGAAAATTTGATGAAGTTATAGAGTAATCTAACAAGTAAGAATCGGACAATAAAGAGTATTGAAATTCTATCCATCTATCTTGGCTAAAAAATGCTCGCATTACTAGTTGACCTTTTTTAGATTTGTTTTTATTTATTTGAAAAGTCAGCTTAGATGTATTGATTTGTCTCCCATCTTTTAGTTTAAAAACAAAATCCGTTGTTTGGTTATTGTGGACTAAATCAAGTGGCTCTTTTAAGTAATTATCAAAATTTTTAAGATTAACTTTAGTAATCTCTCCCCCCTTGTTAGAAATTACTATTTTAATTAAATTATTTTCTAATTGATAAAACTCCTCCTCTTTTTCACTTGAATAGACTAAATCTTCAAAACCAACCGATTCATTATTTGTTTGTTTAGAATTTTGACTCAACAATTGCTTTTCAGTTTTGTTTAGATTTTCACTTTCGGATTTAACCTTATCCTGATTATTTAAATTTTGTTCTTGCTGACGCATAAGCATCCAAGTCATAATTAAGGCAATTAAAACAAAACCGATTAGTTGATATGGATCTAATTTTTTTTCTTCCATATTAGTTGTTTTTATTTTTTGAGTTTTCTATTGATGAATTTATGAAACTTTTGAATAACGGATGAGGTTTTAAGACAGTGCTAGAGTATTCAGGATGAAATTGAACTCCTATAAACCAAGGATGCTCTTTATGTTCAATAATTTCAACTAGATTTGTTTCTGGATTAATTCCTGATGGAACAAAGTCTCCTTTGTTAAGTTGGTCCAAATATTTGTTGTTTAATTCATACCTGTGTCTATGCCTTTCCGAGATTATTTTTTTATTATATATTTTTTCAGTCTTAGAATTTTTCAATAGTTGGCAGTCCCAGGCACCCAATCTCATGGTGCCTCCTTTATTAATAATGCTTTTTTGATTTTCCATAAGAGAAATAATAGGATTTTTGCAATCTTCCTTCATTTCAGTTGAATTCACGTCTTCTAGCTTTAAAACATTTCTACCATATTCAATTACAGCCATTTGCATTCCCAAACAAATACCTAAAAACGGTACATGATTTTCCCTAGAGTACCTAATAGCTTTAATTTTACCCTCTATACCTCTTTCACCAAATCCTGGAGCGACAATTATGCCATTTAAGTTTACCAGCAATTCTCGTAAGTTATTATCATTAACTGATTCTGAATGAATTGATATAATATTTACTTTCACTTCGTTAGCAACTCCAGCATGAGTTAGGGATTCAATTATGGACTTATATGAATCTTGAAGTTCAACATACTTACCGACGAGACCTATATTAACGATTTTTTTTGAGTTTTTTAATTTGTCAAGAAACACTTTCCATCTATCCATCTTACTTGAATTTACAGTCGACAGTCCAAGTTTCTTAAGTACAACCTTGTCAAGACGCTCTTTTTGCATTAAAATTGGCACATCATAAATGGTTTCAGCATCTATTGATTCAATGACTGCTTCATTTTGGACATTACAAAATAATGCTATCTTATTTTTGATTGCATTTGACAGTTTGTGTTCTGTTCTGCAAACAATTATATCAGCATTTACTCCGCTTTCCATCAAAGTTTTGACAGAGTGCTGTGTAGGTTTAGTTTTCAACTCAGCAGCTGCAGATAAGTAGGGAATTAAAGTTAAGTGAATTACCGATGAATTTTCTTCACCCAATTCCCATTTTAGTTGACGAACCGATTCTATATAGGGTAAGGACTCAATATCGCCAACAGTACCACCAATTTCAGTTATTATTATATCAAAGCCTTTATTTCTTCCTAGAGATAAAATTCTATCTTTGATTTCATTTGTTATGTGAGGAATGACTTGAACGGTTTTGCCAAGAAAGTCTCCTTTTCTCTCCTTTTCAATGACGTTTTGATATATCCTTCCAGTTGTTACATTATTTGCCTGAGATGTTTTTACATTTAAAAATCTTTCATAGTGACCAAGGTCAAGATCTGTTTCCGCACCGTCATCAGTAACAAAACATTCTCCATGCTCATAGGGATTCAATGTTCCCGGATCAATATTTAAATAAGGGTCTAACTTTTGAATAGTAACTCGATAATTCTGGGCCTGCAGAAGTTTCGCTAAAGATGCAGCAATAATACCTTTTCCAAGAGAGGAACTAACACCACCAGTTACAAATATATATTTAGTTTTCAGAGACATCCGGATCAAAAGAAGATTCCGGACTTAAAATTACAAAAAGTATTCGTGAAAAATTAAAAACATAAATTATTTCTTGATTTCTATTATTTCGTAGTCTTTATTTTGAAGAATATAATACCCAAAATTAGAATAACCACCTCCATCGTCAGGTAAGTATTTAAATTTATTTTCAATATAATTCGTTTCTTCTATTTTGTCACTAAATATTTTATTTTGATATGCTAATCTTAATATTACGTCCAATGTGACATCATAAGCCCGATAGCTTTCTTTAGATGGATAATTCCCATATTTATTTAAAAATCTGTCTTTAAATTTTTGCCTTTCATTTGTTTCCCTTGGGAAATTATCATTTAGGTAAGTGAACTTTATATTACCAAGGTGTTTTCTAGAAATATTAACATTATCATAAATTGCTGTTCTTAGACTTGAAAAAAGTTGAACTTCTCTTTCTTTACCAACCTGTGAATTCAATAATGATGTTACATTTGCTGCCAAACCTAAGTCTTGTGATTCAAAAATGACCTGGTTTTTTAATGAGTCTACTAAAAGAGAATCTATTAACTCAGGTATTACAAATCCTCCTATTTCTGATTCTACAAAATGAGACTTTGTAGATAATTTTTGAAATTCCTTGGCAATTTTAAAATTCATACTGTCTGTAATAATTACTAAGTTTTGAGTTGAATCAATTTCGTTTTTAATATAATTGATCATTACTTTTCTTAACCTTTTGAGGCGACTTACAGATTGAAATATATTTTTATCTCCGTCTATTTCCTTTGTCGATAATGGTGAAATTATAGGTATATCTGAGATTCGACGGTTTTTTGAAAAAAAATCAAAATTTTTAGGTATTAAGGGACCTATTATAGCGTTTATTCCATTCCAATTAACTGAAGATATCTTTTCGTTAATTACACTTAAATCATTTTGTGTATCGATAACCTTGATTTTTGTTTTTATTCCAAGTGAGTCACAAAATTCCTTTGCCATTTCCATACCAAAATAGAAGTCAGCAGAAATTGTATGTAAATTTCTTCTAGAAAGCTTAGTGTTAGTTTTTTCAACAGAATCAAATTCTATTTCCTTTATTTTAAAAGGTAAAAAGCATACTAATTGTAAATAGTTATTTGAAAAAAAAGAATCCTTAAGGGAAATTCTCTCATACAATAAACCATCTTTTACATCAAAATTACCATTAAATTGAGTGGGTATTTTTAATATCGTCTGTTCTTCTGGTTGAGAGTTAATCAAAATGGGATTGTATGAAATTATACTGTCAGTTGAAATTCCAATTTTTTGACTTATTAATGATAAATTTTCATTTGACTTAACTTGGTAATAATTCAATTCATTTTGAAAATTATTGATAACAGTATCTTTTCCTGAAGGTAACAATATTTGTTGCCCTATTTTTAGTCCACTAACTATTTCAGGATTAATTTTTTCTAATTCACTAATTTTAAGTCCATATTCATAGGCTATTCTCCACTTGGTTTCCTTTGGTTTTACAATATGCCTTTTATAATTAACCAACACTGGCTTATCCTCTATACTTAGCTTATTTTTAAAAAATGGTATTTGCAATTTCATTTTTCTTTTTAGACCAATCTTATCAATTAAAGGGTTATACTCTTTGATAGTTTCAATTGAAATATTATAAATTTTGGATAAAGAATATAGAGTCTCTTTTTTCTTTACTTTATGAACAATAAATCTATCGGGAGTGATTTGAGAAAATGAAAGAAACCCTAATATCAAAAAAAAGAAAAAAAATAATCTCAGTTTCATACTACTCCCATTCTATTGTAGATGGTGGTTTAGAACTAATATCATAAACAACCCTATTTACCCCTACAACGTTATTAATTATTTTGTTTGAAACTTTTTGAAGAAATTCATAAGGCAAATTAATCCAATCGGCGGTCATACCGTCAGTAGAGCTTACTGCTCTTAAAACAATGCATCTTTCATATGTTCTTTCATCACCCATAACACCAACACTCTGTACTGGTAGTAAAATTGCACCAGCTTGCCAAATTGAATTATATAGTCCCTCCTCTTTCAAACTATTTATAAAAATCGAATCTACCTCTTGTAACAAACTTACTTTTTCAGAAGTTATGTCTCCCAATATTCGGATTCCAAGTCCTGGACCAGGAAAAGGATGACGACCCAAGACAGAATCATCTATTTTTAATGTCTTACCTACTCTTCTCACTTCGTCTTTAAAAAGCATCCTAAGAGGTTCTATGATTTTCAATTTCATAAAGTCGGGTAAACCACCAACATTGTGATGAGATTTTATTGTGGCAGAGGGGCCTTTTATTGATTTTGACTCTATTACATCTGGATATATGGTTCCCTGGGCTAGCCATTTCGCATTCTTAATTTTTTTAGCTTCTTCGTCAAAAACATCAATGAAGGTATTACCAATAACTTTTCTTTTTTCCTCTGGATCGGTAACACCTTTTAAATTATCTAAAAATTGTTTTGACCTATCAACGCCTATAATATTCAGCCCCATATTTTCATACTGATTTAAAACACTTTCAAACTCGCCTTTTCTTAAAAGACCATTATTAACAAAAATACATATCAGATTATCTCCAATAGCATTTTTGATTAGGATAGCAGCAACCGAAGAATCAACCCCACCTGACAATCCCAAAATAACTTTATCTTTTTTTATCTTGTCTTTAATTTTTTGAACTGTCATTTTAACGAATGAGTCGGGAGTCCATGTTTGTCTTATTTTAGATATTTTAACTAAGAAATTTTCTAAAAGCTTAATACCATAAGTAGTGTGATAAACCTCAGGATGAAATTGAATAGCAAAAGTATGTTCAGACTTGAATTTAAAAGCAGCATTTTTTACGTCCTCAGTACTAGCTAACTTTTCTGAATTTGAGGGTAATTTGTTTATTGTATCTGCATGACTCATCCAAACTTGAGTGTTGTTTTTAAACCCATATAACAAATTTTTGGTGTCATGAATATTTAATTTCGCTCTTCCATATTCTCTAGTGGAGGATTTTCCTACCTGACCTCCGTAATAGTCGGCTAAAAATTGTGCACCATAGCATATTCCCAGAATAGGAACTTTTCCCTTGATTTTTGTTATGTCAATTTTAGGAGCATTTTTAGAATGCACAGAAAAAGGGGAACCCGATAAAATTACAGCACTATATTCTAATATATTTTTTGGGAGATTATTAAAACTAAAAATTTCACAGTAAATATTCAGCTCTCTAACTCTTCTAGCAATTAATTGGGTATATTGAGATCCGAAATCTATAATTAACACCTTGAATTCCATTCTCAAAAATACAATTAATCTTTCTTCAAAATAGAGATTAAGTAATTAAATTATTTTATATCGAGAACCAAAAACTTTTTTTCAAATAAATCAATGTTGCTAAATAAATTTTCAAAGAAAGTATCACCATAAAGAAGGTAAAAATCAATAAAATTTATTTTTCTTTCTTGAAAAATATTGTCAGGATTGATTTCTTTAAATATATATATTAAATCGTTTTCAATGGAACTCATTTTTCTTTTTTGAGCCTTCAATAATCTTTTTTCTAGTTTATCAATTCCATTAAATTGTTTTTTCATTTGTGCGTTTACAGCTCCCAAAAATGAAGGGTCAGTTATTTTAACTATACCGTCCAAAACTTTAAATTGTTTTTTTAAGGCATCTTTTAAGTGATTTAAATTTATATCAATTTCACTATGCTTTTTAATATTTAGATTGATAAATTCGTTTTTTTTAAGAAAAATTTCATTCTCATTTATTAAATATTTATTGATTTTTCTCCTCGTTTTTTGAGTTAAAAGTAAAACAGATGCTCGAGGGTTTATAATTGGAAATACAACGCCATGATAGTCAAAAAAACTTTTTAGCTGTAGCCAATAAGCCATTTCACTTGGCCCTCCTATGTAGCAAAGATTTGGTAGAATAACTTCTTGATATAAGGGCCGCATCAAAACATTTGGAGAAAAATTTTCTGGTCTTTTATCAAGCTCATTTAACATTTCTTGTTGAGAAACGTTTTTATCAGAAAGAATGTATTTTAATCCTTTTCTAATAATTCTTTGTCTTGAATTAACATTTAAATGAAATAAATTAATTTCTCTTGGATTAACTTGAGGAATGTATTTTTCAGAGTAAACCTCTTTAATACTCTTTACCGTTTTATTTACAAACTCTTGACACGTATTATTTATCAATTCGTCTTCCATGTAGGAAGCAAATACTTTTTTAAATTTATGAGAATCTGGATCAATTATGATAAGTCCTTTATCTCCAAATA
>CENJ01057515.1_pt1 | contig 11394 bp, 11 predicted proteins | sample 356161 | NCBI WGS metagenome assembly CENJ01 (sample SAMEA2619531, study PRJEB7988) | marine metagenome | biome: marine biome (ENVO:00000447); feature: surface water layer (ENVO:00002042); material: "saline water (ENVO:00002010), including plankton (ENVO:xxxxxxxx)" | depth 5 m
CAACTTTTCATTATAGCAAGCGTTGAACCTTTACCATTAGTACCAGCAATATGAATAGCAGGGGGAATATTTAGATGCGGATTACCAAAACGCTCTAAAAGCGATAAAAAGGGAGGACGAAAAGAGATATCAATCGTCTTCTCTCGATTTAAACTATAAAGCTGTAAGAGCTTATCCTCTAAACCCTTATTCTGGTGCTTCATATCGGCTTTATACATGCTAAAGCCTCTTAGGCTGCCTTAGCGTTTTTATCCATCAAAAGACTTAAGACGCGGCCGATTGTTTCACGAAGATCTTTTCGCTCAACAACTATATCAACTATACCATGCTCTTTAAGATATTCCGCAGTTTGGAAATCTTCAGGCAGTTTTTCACGAACAGTTTCCTCAATAACGCGGCGGCCTGCAAAACCAATAGTAGAGCCAGGCTCTGCTAAATGTAAATCACCAACCATAGCAAAAGACGCACTCACACCGCCTGTTGTCGGGTCTGTCAAAAGCACGATATACGGCAGTTTCGCATCTTTAACCATTTCAACAGCAATAATTGTACGTGGCATCTGCACAAGAGAAAGCATCCCCTCTTGCATACGCGCGCCGCCAGAAGCTGGAATAGTAATAAGAGCAGCGTTCTCTTTAACAGCCTCTTCCGCAGCCTTAACGATTGACTCACCAACCGCCGAGCCCATAGAACCGCCCATAAAGCTAAAGTTAAATGCAGCAATAACAACTTTCTGTCCACCTATGCGGCCCTTAGCAATTGTCATCGCATCCTTAAGACCAGTTTTATTCTGTGCGTCCTTTAGACGATCTGAGTATTTTTTACGGTCTTTAAATTTAAGAGGATCATAAGCAACTTTTGGAAGCTCTAATGTTTCGTATTCACCCCCGTCAAACATAATGTCTAAACGCTTCTTAACCGTAATACGCAAATGGTGATTACAGTGATAACAAACATTATGATTTTCTTCTAAATCACGATGAAAAAGCATACCTTCACAAGAAGGGCACTTAGTCCAAAGATTATCTGGAACTTCTTTTTGCTCACCAACAATAGAGCGAATACGAGGACGGATGATATCACTTAACCAATTCATGCTACTAATCTCTTTTCTTTAAACAGGCCGTATTGATTGCTTATATAGACAAAAAAGTCAAGCAATAGGCGACAAAACGGGGTGTTACTTCATTGGATTAAAGACTACGAATAGCCGAAGATAAATCGCTAACCAAACCTTTAACTGCTTCCACGCCGCCACTTTGAAGTATATTCACAATAGCAGACCCCACAACAACACCGTCGCCAATCTGCGCCATTTCCTTTACATCTTCAGGCGTCTTAATTCCAAAACCAATAACGACTGGTAAATCCGTTTGAGATTTAATCTCTTGAACATGCGGCGTTAATGCATTTATGTCCGCACTTGCTGTCCCAGTAACCCCTGTAATAGAAACATAATATAAAAATCCGCTCGCACCTTGCAGCAAGGTCGTTAAACGTGCCTTATCCGTCACAGGTGTTATAAGACGAATAAGATCTATATCCTGACCTTTAAGAGCAGCCTGCATTGGTGCATCTTCTTCTGGCGGCAGATCAACAATGATCAAACCATCAACGCCTGCTTCGCTAGCGTCTTTTGAAAACGCTTCAAGCCCATATGCAAAAATAGGGTTATAATATCCCATCAAAACAATCGGTGTTTCTTGATCTTCAGCCCTAAAATCACGGACCATTGATAAAGTTTGCTTCATATTCGCACCCGCAGCTAATGCGCGCTCACTCGCTTTCTGAATAGCGCTACCATCCGCTGTAGGATCTGTAAAAGGCATACCAAGCTCGATAATATCTGCTCCAGCTCCAGCCAACGCTTTGAAAGCCTCTAAACTCGTTTGGTGATCAGGGTCACCCGCCGTAATAAAATTCACTAGAGCTGGGCGATCTAACGATTTAAACTTTTTTTCAATTCTGCTCATTTTCAATTCCTATATTCACAAGCACTTCATGCACACCATCCTCAAAAAAACGCGGACCATATACCTCAAAATCTGTATTGAACTTACGCGGTAAATCAGAACTCCAAATCGCTTCCCATGTTTCAATAAGGGCTTTCGGCTGTTCACCAGCAGAGCTCATCACAGCATATTCTCCGCCTTCAACACGTACAGAATACATCCCCTCAGGAACGTCTAATTTTTCAACGCGATATCCAATAGTCAAACGGTAAGGCGCTTCATGATCACCTTCATAATTACTATAAACCGCATAAATCACATCATCACGTTTATGAGCAATCATTTGGCCAACGCTTTCTTTAAAAAAACGCTCCCATAAAGCATTGATTTCTTCCGTTGCTTTTGAATTATCGGTAACGATAGAAACGCCCACAACATCAAAAGTGTCAAGCTCCGCTAGGCCAGCTTTAACCTCATACTCACTCATTAGATTTCAACACCCAGTTTTTTCGCAACAGTAAAAATATCCTTATCGCCGCGCCCACATAGATTCATAATCAGTATCTGATCCTTATCCATATTTGGTGCAATCTTACGTACATGAGCAAGAGCATGTGAAGGCTCAAGCGCAGGTATGATACCCTCTTGGCGCGTACAGTACTGAAACGCCTCAAGTGCTTCATCATCAGTTACACTGACATAGTTCACACGGTTTTGATCATATAACCAGGCATGTTCTGGCCCAATTCCTGGATAGTCCAAACCAGCAGAAATCGAATGTGCTTCAGTAATTTGCCCATCATCATCTTGAAGAAAGTAACTATTCATACCATGAAGTACACCAGGCTTACCGCCTGTCAAAGACGCGGCGTGACTATCTGTTTCGACGCCATGACCACCGGCCTCTACACCATGCATTACCACATCTTTATCATCCAAAAACGGATGAAATAATCCAAGCGCATTAGAACCACCGCCAATCGCAGCGACTAAAGCATCTGGCAAACGCCCTTCAGCCTCAAGAATTTGTTCTTTGGCTTCCTTCCCCATAACACTTTGGAACTCGCGGACCATCTCAGGAAATGGGTGCGGCCCAGCAACAGTACCGATCAAATAATAAGTATCACGTACATTCGTAACCCAATCACGCATTGCCTCATTCATCGCATCTTTAAGCGTACGTGAACCACTTTCTGCTGATCGCACTTCCGCGCCTAAAAGCTTCATACGAAATACATTCGGAGACTGACGCGCTATATCTTCCGCGCCCATATAAACAACACATGGCAAATCAAATAATGCACACACTGTGGCCGTTGCAACACCATGCTGCCCAGCGCCTGTCTCACATATAATACGTGTTTTACCCATTCGCTTCGCAAGCAATACTTGACCAATACAGTGATTAATCTTATGCGCGCCAGTGTGATTAAGCTCATCACGTTTGAAATAAACCTTTGCACCACCAAGATCTTCTGTAATTGCTTTCGCGAAATAGAGCGGCGATGGTCGACCAATATAGTGCTTTGCTAAATAATCAAATTCAGCCCAAAAGTCTGGATCTGTCTTCGCCTCTTTCCACGCTTGCTCAACTTGCAAAATAAGAGGCATAAGCGTTTCCGCCACATAACGTCCGCCATATGAGCCAAAATGCCCATTTTCGTCCGGACCAGTTTTATAAGAATTAAGTGTCATGTGATGGTTTATAAACTCATTCTATGACAATTTCCAACGAAAAGATTAAGTACACTTAACAGCTTCAACAAAAGCTTTGATTTGAGAAATATCTTTAACACCGCGCTCGGATTCTACACCGCTTGAAACATCAACGGCCGATGGTGATAAAGCCGAAATTGCTTCAGATACATTTTGCGCGGTTAATCCGCCTGCAAGCATCCAAGGTTTCGTAAACTGATATCCCTGTAATAAATTCCAATCAAAGCTTTCACCGCTACCGCCATAACCTGTGCTCGGTGTATCACATAAAATCCAATCACTCACTTCTTCATAGGTTTTGATCGTTTCCAAATCATCTTTGGCTTTGATAGGTAACGCCTTCATAACTTCTAATTGCGTCAAGGATTTCACTTCTTGAACGCGCTGAGTACTTTCATCACCATGCAGTTGAATCATATCAAGCTGCACCTTTCCTATCACTTCTTGCAAAAGCTCATCAGACGGGTTAACGAAAAGACCAACACCGCGCACACCTGTCGGCAGCATCAAAGCAAGCTCTTTAGCCGTATCAATAGAAAGTGAGCGCACTGAAGGCGGATAAAATACAAACCCGACAAAACGCGCACCCGCATCACAAGCGGCCCTTAACGCGTCTGGTGTCTTAATGCCACATATCTTAACCTTCGTTTTCATTACAAACTTTCTAAAATATCCTGTGCGGCTTTCGCTGGATCATCCGCACCAGTGATTGGGCGGCCAATAACAAGATGCGTCGCACCAATATCAAGAGCATCCTTAGGACCCATAACACGCTTTTGATCACCAAGTGCCGTCCCATGTGGACGTATCCCTGGAACCATCAATGTAAAATCAGAACCTAAATCAGATCGAATCATCTCAATTTCATGCGAAGAACAAACAATACCGGCAAGACCAGCATCTTTAGTAAGCCGGGCCATCCGCAACACTTGCTCTTTCATAGAATAACCATAGCCCACGGCTTTAATGTCTTCTTCTGATAAAGCCGTCAATACCGTTACCGCCAAAAGCTTAGAGCGCCCCTGCATGGCATCAAGCGCCGCCTCCATCATCGGACGCCCACCAGCCGCATGAACATTAAGATAAGCAGGCTCAAGGTTAGACGTAAGAGCGCGCACAGCTCCAGCAACGGTATTCGGAATATCGTGATATTTCAGATCAACAAATAACGCAGCTTCTGGGCAGCTTTCTTGCACTTTTTCAATACCACTAGGACCATAAGCATTAAAAAACTCAAGCCCCAATTTAATGCCCTTAGTAACAGGGCCAATTTCACGTGCTAAAGCACACGCTTTTTCTATCTCTGGCGTATCAATCGCGCAGAAAATTTGAGGATCAGTATGCATACACTAACCTTTCTTAAGTGCTGGGTTCGGTTTAGATAAAAGCGCTGGAAATAAATCATCTGCTGGCGGCGCTCCAGGTTTTTTAGGATCAAGACCTAAGCTCTCAATCTCTTTTTCTAAAGACTTCAACGATTTCTCGCTCTTCCGCTTAGCTTTCCTAACATCTGTACCATTGAGCCAAACAAAAAGCCCACCAACAAAAAAACCGACACCCAAAAAACAAAGAGCGATCAAATAAAGTGGCAAGTCTATACTATGATATGCTGGACTATAAACAACAGTAACGCTCTCTCGATTAAAAATCGCAAAGAGCGTTAAAACGACGACTAATGAAAATCCAAAAATTGCACGGATTAAAGACATTAGAGATTAATACCAATCATCTTCCTTTGATTGTGAATCATCCCCCTCACCATTAAGTCGATCACGGAGTCCCTTACCTGTTTTAAAGAAAGGAAGCCTCTTAGCTTCTACCTCAACAGATTCACCTGTACGTGGGTTACGTCCAGTGCGTGCTTCACGGTGCTTAACAGAAAAAGCCCCAAAACCTCTAAGCTCGACACGGTCACCATCGACCATGGCCTGCGTAATCTCTTCAAACACCGTATCCACGATACGTTCAACATCACGCAAATATAGATGCGGATTAAGTTCTGCAAGACGAGCAATCAATTCAGATTTAGTCATTGTTTCTCTATCCTCTATCTGGTGTTGGCTTGATAAAAACCTTGCCACGACAAATAGTTATTTAAATTATCATATATATTTAGAGTGCCTGATTCAGAAGCCATCCGTCAATAAAAACTGTATAAAAATACGATATAAAAAAAGCCGAGAACATGTCTCGGCTTTCTAAAATCATTCAATATAACGTAAAAATAACTTTTACTAGTCAGCTTTTGTTTCATTTTCCTTCAAAGCTGCTCCGAGGATATCACCAAGAGATGCACCTGATTCAGTCGAACCAAATTCTTGCATTGCTTGCTTATCTTCATCAACTTCGCGCGCCTTAATAGAAAGACCAACCTGACGAGATTTTTTATCTATAGAAACAACCTTCGCATCTACTTTCTCACCAACAGCAAAGCGGTCTGGACGCTGCTCTGAACGCTCACGAGATAGCTCAGACTTCTTAATGAAGCCTTTAACATCATCATTAACGCTCACCTCAATACCACCTGAAGTAATTTCAGTTACAGTACATGTCACAACGCCGCCCTTCTTAACGCCTTCCATAGCGCCAGCAAACGGATCATTTGAAAGCTGTTTAATACCAAGAGCAACACGCTCTTTTTCAGGGTCAATTTCAAGAATCTTAACCTTAACGCTATCGCCCTTCTTGAAGTTCTTAAGAACGTCTTCACTCTCATCTTCCCAAGAAATATCTGAAAGGTGAACCATACCGTCGATCTCTTCATCAAGAGCCACGAATAGACCAAATTCAGTAATGTTACGAATTTCACCTTCGAACTCATCACCTTCTTTGTGGTTTTCAGCGATTTTCTCCCAAGGATTATCTTGGCACTGCTTAAGACCAAGTGAGATACGGCGTTTCTCTTCATCCACTTCAAGAACCATCACTTCAACTTCTTGTGAAGTAGAAACAATCTTTCCTGGGTGTACGTTTTTCTTAGTCCATGACATTTCAGAAACGTGAACTAGACCTTCGATACCATCCTCAAGCTCAACAAATGCACCGTAATCAGCAATATTTGTGATACGGCCAGTAAAGCGTGCACCTGGTACAAACTTCGCTTCGACATCTTGCCATGGATCTGTTTCAAGCTGCTTCATACCAAGTGAGATACGTTGGTTTTCTTCGTTGAAACGAATAACCTGAACATCAACAGTTTGACCAATCTGAAGCGCTTCTGATGGGTGATTAATACGCTTCCAAGAAATATCAGTAACGTGCAATAGACCATCAACACCACCAAGATCCACGAATGCACCGTAATCTGTGATATTCTTAACAACACCCTGAAGAACCTGACCTTCAGCCAAGTTGTCCATAAGATCGCTACGTGCTTCTTCACGGCTTTCTTCAAGAACAGCGCGGCGAGAAACAACGATGTTACCGCGTGCGCGGTCCATCTTAAGAATGTGGAATGGTTGTGGTGTGTCCATAAGTGGTGTCACATCACGCACCGGACGGATATCAACCTGAGAACCTGGCAAGAACGCAACTGCGCCGCCAAGATCAACTGTAAAGCCACCTTTAACACGGCCAAAGATAACGCCTGTAACGCGCTCATTCTTATCATGTGATTTTTCAAGCTCAACCCATGCTTCTTCACGGCGTGCTTTTTCACGTGAAAGTACAGATTCACCCTGACGGTTTTCCATACGCTCTACATATACTTCAACTGTATCACCGATTTTAAGCTCAAGCTCTTCACCTGGCTTTCTGAATTCTTGTAAAGGAACGCGGCCCTCTGATTTGAGACCAACATCAACCATAACAAAATCATCTTTAACAGCAACGACCGTTCCGTTAACGACGCTACCTGTAAAACTTTCTTGTCCACCTAGAGATTCTTCTAATAATTTTGCGAATTCTGCTGAATCCGACCTGTCTTGTAGTTTTGCTGCTGCTCCAGCCATTTGACTACTCCATTTTGTGTTTAAAGTTAAACTGTGCCACACGGCACGTTTTAAAGAAATAAAGCGTCAACAAAGCAAATATTGAATATAATCGATCTACAAAATCATTATAACGACAAGCGCTCTTTCACAATTCCGAGGGCTTTATCCAATATTTCAGCAGGTGTAAGATCACTGGTATCTATTGCTATTGCATCATCTGCCGGCTTCATAGGGGCCGCGGCTCTGGCCGCATCCCGTGCGTCTCGCTCACGCATATCCTTCAAAACGGCACCATATGTAACCTCAATCCCCTTAGATTGCAACTCTTTTGTGCGCCTTTGGGCTCTCACCTCATCACTCGCTGAAATAAACAGCTTAACCGGGGCCTCTGGACAGATCACTGTACCGATATCACGCCCGTCCAAAATCGCGCCCTTATATGATGCGCCTGGCCTTACAGCAAACCCTTTCTGCAAATCCAGTAATGCTTCACGCACCTGCGGAACAACAGCAACCTTGGAGGCCGCCTGTCCGCTCTCATCAAGTCGAAGCGCCGGGTTTTCAAGAAGATTTGGATCAAAAAAATCTCTGCAAAAATACGCCGCTTCAATCGCCTCATCACTATTAGCAGGATCACCGCCGCGTTCTAAAACTGTGAAGCCAACCAGACGGTATAGCGCGCCTGTGTCCATATAAGCAAAATCAAGTGTATCAGCCAGAGATCTTGCCAAAGTTCCCTTACCACTGGCTGCTGGCCCATCTATAGCAATAATATTATTTAGTTTACTCATCTCTTCTCACTCACTTAAATCCGGTTAAATACTGTAACCTATAATAATCATGATATTAAATAACGTGATTACCACGCCTATGCCAGCACTTATAGACGAACATCACAAGTCATAACATGATATGTTTTTCCTCTACAAACAAACATAAAAATATGCTACATTAGAGTAATTAAATACACACATCCTAATTTTAATTTCAATCAGGCCCCTCATGATGCTTAAGAAAATATCCCTTAAAATAAAAATCCTAGCCGTTTTTCTAATTCCAATGCTCGGCTTTCTTCATTTCGCTTATGAAGATATTAAATATTTACAAAGTGATCTTAAATCTCGCACCATCATAATCGAACTTATGGATGTAACAGTTGCTGCCAATAACTTAGTGCATGAACTCCAAAAAGAACGCGGTGCGTCCGCTGGGTACACAAAATCAAATGGAACCGCCTTCAAAGAAACACTACAGAAGCAACGGCTGGAAACTGATCAAAAATACAAAACATTCATATCTGCATTAGAAAGCACAGATCGCTCGCATTTTGATAAATCAGTAGATCAACAATTCGACTACGCGCTAAAGGATTTTAAAAAATTGGATCAGGTTAGACGCGATATAAGTGCCCTCAAAATGGAGCTTGCTGATGTCGTTAGTTATTACACAAAAATGAATGGTAAGTTCCTTCACATTACAGAAAAAATATCTCACCTAACAGGTAACACAGAATTACTGCATGAACTTTCAACATACTACTTCTTCACTCAATCAAAAGAGCGCGCAGGAATTGAACGCGCAATTGGCGCCGCTGGCTTTAGCGGCGGATGGAATGAAAAATTAGTTATTCGCTTTGCAGAACTTATTTCCGTACAAGAAACATACATGGATAGCGCAATAACTTTTGCTAAAGACTATCAAAAAAATAGAATTAAAGAGAACTTCGAAAAACCCATTTTCGCAGAAGTTCAAAAAATGCGTGATGTTGCAATGAACGGCGGTACTGTACAAAACATTACTGGCCCTAGGTGGTTTAAAACAATCACTAAGAAAATCAACATCCTCAAAAACATTGAGGACAGCTTAGCTCAAGATATTATAACCGATACCAAAACTGGAATTGTAAAAGCTAAACTGAAACGCGACTTAGCAATTGGCCTAACTCTTTTCTTAGGCATTTGCGGAGCATTAATTGCATTCTATATCATTAAAGATTTCATACGATCCTTCAACAATATGATCACTGATATGCGTAAGCTAGCCAATGGTGAATATGATATCAAAATTTCTGGTACAGACCGAAAAGATGAAATCGGCGAAGTTTCAAAAGAACTCGAGATACTAGAAGAAAAGCTCGGACAGCAAAAACAATTAGAAGAAAAAGCCCTTCAAGCTCAACTAGAAGCTGACGAGAAACAAAAGCAGCTTTTGAAAAAACTAGCACAGGACTTTGATGAACAGGTGAGAAATATACTTATCTCTCTAACTGAATCATCTTCTGCTCTTGGGAATACGGCTGAAGGTATGAAAGAAATTGCAACCAAAACAGCCGCAGCAAGCGGACAGGTAAAAACGGCAACAGATGAAGCTAATGATAACGTTGTAAATGTTGTTGAATCCATGGCGGAAATGGTCATGACGAGCCAGGAAATATCCCGTGAAATGACAGAGGTAAAATACAAATCGACTAGTGCCGCTGAAAGTGCGCATCAAGCAAATGAAACTGTTGCCAACCTAAATAGCCTTGTTGAAAACATTGGTGAATTCGTGGGCGCAATTCAAGAAATTGCAGAACAAACTAACCTCCTTGCACTCAACGCAACAATTGAGGCCGCAAGAGCCGGCGAAGCCGGAAAAGGTTTTGCTGTTGTTGCAGACGAAGTCAAAAAACTTGCAACAGAAACCGCAACAAAAACTGATGAAATAAATAATAGGATTACTGACATTCAAAATGCCACACAAGAATCCGTTATAGCTATGCAGGATATTATTCAGAATATTCAAAATATTGACCATTCTATCGCTGGGGTATCTGGTGCAGTCGAGGAGCAAAGTGCAACAAGCAATACGATCAAACATAATGTTTCATTAACATCCGAACGTGTCGCAGATGTCCAAAGCACAATCTCAACTGTAACCACTAATGCAGATCAAACAGGATCAGCTGCAGACGAAGTTTTAAACGCAGCAAAAGAAGTATCAGGACTATCAGAGAAGTTGAAAAATTCAGTAGATAACTTCCTGAAATCTATGAATAGTTAAAACCAAAATAAAAATTATGGCGCGCTTATTTGTGCGCCTAATTCATTCATAAGAGCAATAAAATTAGGGAATGATGTTTGAATAGGAGTACCATCATCCACAGTAACAGGCTCATCACTTACGCAGCCAAGAACAAGAAACGCCATTGCAATTCTATGATCTAAAGCTGTCTCAATAGTGGCACCGCCTTTAGGGGGCTGGCCACTACCATATATAGTAAGACTATCTTCACCCATCTCAAGCTTTACGCCGCAAGCCTTAAGACCTTCAGCAACCATCAAAAGACGATCACTTTCCTTAACCCTAAGCTCGGCTAAATTCCTCATTATCGTCGTTCCATTTGCACAAGCAGCGGCCATTGCAAAAACTGGAAACTCATCAATCATAGACGGTACAATTTCAGGATCAAGCTCGCAGCCTTGCAATATTTTTCCGCCCTTAACCACAATATCTGCGACTTCTTCGCCACCTTCAATGCGCTCATGCTCGAAACGAACATCAGCTCCTAAAGCTTGCAAAGCACGGTAAACGCCATTGCGACGATCATTAACGCCAATATTACAAAGCCTTAACTCAGCACCATCAATTAATGCTGCTGCAACTGCAGGAAACGCAGCAGAACTCGGGTCCCCCGGCACATCAATTGCGCACGGCTTCATCTCCTGCTGCCCTACTACACTTACACGCTGTGCACCATCAGCTAAGTCTTCTACATTTATTTCAAGCCCAAAAGCCCGCAGCATTTTTTCTGT
>CENJ01133436.1_pt1 | contig 11394 bp, 10 predicted proteins | sample 356161 | NCBI WGS metagenome assembly CENJ01 (sample SAMEA2619531, study PRJEB7988) | marine metagenome | biome: marine biome (ENVO:00000447); feature: surface water layer (ENVO:00002042); material: "saline water (ENVO:00002010), including plankton (ENVO:xxxxxxxx)" | depth 5 m
AGATTATGGACGAAGAGTACGCGTCGCTCGACGCTGAAATGGAAGGGTGCTCGTCACGCGAGATCTTGGCTGAGCAGATGAGCCGCTGCCACGCAGGCACGGTCATGGGCCGCAACAGCCTTTTGGCCGCTGCCGCGATGCGTGCCTACAACTTCACGGACGAAGAGCACGCGGAGTTTGTGCGTCAAACCTTGCACCGACTCGTGTTGCACGAAGTGGGACACACTCTCGGGATGAGCCACAACATGCACGCCAGCACCATGCTCAGCCCTGACGAGCTCAAGGATGCCGCCAAGGTGGCGGAAAACGGAATGTGCAACTCCGTCATGGAGTACCCTTCCATCAACTTCGCCCGCAACAAAGCCGAGCAAACGCGTTTTTACGACGACAGCCCTGGACCCTATGACAAGTGGGTGATCGAATACGGCTACAGCATAAGAAGCGACGAAGAGGATGCCGAAGCGGAGCGGTTGAGTGCCATTTTGGAGCGCTCGACGGATCCGTTGTTGCAGTTTGGCAACGACGCCGACGACATGCGCGGCACGGGACGAGGCATCAATCCTGACGTGAACATCTACGACTTGAGCAACGACCCTGTAGCCTACGCTTCGGAGCGTTGCGAACTCGTGAACGACCTGCTTCCCTCCACCTTGGAGAACTTTGCGCCCGGTGTGGACAGCCACCAAGAGGTGTTGCGCGCGTATTACGCGTTGACAGGTGAATACGCCACGCAGTTGCGCATCATGACGCGCCAAATCGGCGGCGTGCGCTACAACCGCGCCACCCCGGCCCAGCTCGACGGAGCCGCCCCTTACACGCCCGTGTCTGAGGCCGACCAAAAAGCTGCGATGAAGGCATTGGCCAAGTACGCCTTTGCCCCAGACGCGTTTGAGGCGCAGGCTGACGTACTGGCCTACCTGCAGGCGCAGCGTCGCGGTTTTGGGTTTTTCGGAGACGGCGAGGACCCCAAAGTTCACGCCCGTGTGGCCGGCGCACAAGGGGCCGCCATGGCCCATCTCGTTCACCCCAGCGTGCTGATGCGCATCCTCGACAGCGGGCTGTACGGGAACACCTACAACCTCGCGGAGTACATGGACGACCTGACCGACATGATGTTCAAGGCGGATTTGCGCACCTCGGTGAACACGTACCGCCAAGGGCTGCAGCTTATGTATGTCGAGGCGCTCGTCAAGTCACTTGATGCGAAGTCACGGTTGAATCGTGTCGCCAAGAGCGCCGTCCTCGCCCAGCTGCGTCGCATCGACCGCCAGCAACGCGACGCGACCTCGCCCAACAGCCTGACACGGGCGCACCGTGCCCACGTGCGTCACTTGATCGACGTGGCACTCGACCGCTGAGAAACGGTGAAGTCACCGGCCGCGGACGAAGCGGAAACGGCGAGTCATTCACAGATTGTGCATAAGACGAAGAATCAGGGCCGCGGCCCTGCTTTTTTTTGCCCCTTCCTCGAGCTAGCTTGGCGGCCATGGATGAGAGCCACAGGAAGTTCACGGTCATGGGAGGTCTGTTGAAGCATGACGTGTGCGACTACATCACCGCCATGACCAGCGAATCCGAGGTGCAGGTTCACGTGGGCTGCGACTCCCAAAACCACAAGCGCCACACCGTCTACGTCACCACCGTGGTGTTTCGGTTCCCCAACAACGGGGCGCACGTCATTTACCGCCGCGAGCGCGTGCCGAAGATCCTCGACATGTGGACCAAGCTTTGGGGTGAAACCGAAAGGTCGGTGGCATTGGCCAACCTGATCTTGGAAGAGTGCAACCTCAGGGTGCACCAAATCGATCTCGACTTCAACAGCGACAGCAAGTACGCCAGTCACAAGTTGGTCAGTGCCAGTTCAGGCTACATTTCTTCTCTTGGATTCAACTCCAAGGTCAAGCCCGAATTGCTGATGGCGGCGTGGGCCGCCAATGTGCTCTGTCAGTGACCCGGGCTCAGCCCAAGTCCCTTCCTCCAAACTTGTTCAGAAGCACCTCTGAACGGTGATCGAAGATGGCCTTGACGCGGCCATGCACCATCCACCCGGTCAACAGCGCGCCCAGTTTTCCGCCTTTGAGTTTGTAGAGGAGGATGTCGTCCATTTGGACCCCACCTTCCACCTCTTTGAAGTGGTGCTGATGGTGCCACAAGGCGTAGGGTCCAAACCGCTGCTCGTCGACGAAGTACTTCCTGTCCTCGCAATGCGTGATCTCTGTCACCCACGTCATGGGAATGTTGAACAGTGGACGAACGCGGTAGCGGATGATTTGTCCTGCGTATGTGCGTTTCTCGTTTTTCGTCAAGATTTCAAACCCCATGTCCGGAGGCGTGATGTCGTCCAAGTTGTCAGGGACACTGAAAAATGCCCACGCTTCGTCGAGTGAGATGGGCAAGACCAAAGACGTTCTCAGTTCGTGCATGTCGGGGTAACCCCCCACCGGAAAAAAGGTTCACCACACTGTCGAACACAAAAAATGGAGCACCCGCCGTTGCCGGTGCTCCACTACGATTCACAACGAGGTCCTCCATTGTTCATGTAGACCTTCGAATTCTCAATTTACATAATTAAAAGGAGGAATCCAACGATTCATTGACTTTCTCCCCGCGCCATGTGAATGGAATGGAGCACGTCAAACAATTCATCCGGCGCAAAGGGCTTGGCCAAAAAGCCATTGGCTCCCGCTGCTTGGGCCATCTCACGGGTTTCGACATCGGCAAAAGCCGTGACCATGAATACCTGCTGCATCTCCCCCTCGGTGTCGCGCTCCCGAGCACGGATGCGGCGAACCGTCTCAAGGCCATCCATGTTGGGCATTTGCACGTCCAACAAAATGGCGTCGTAGCGCCCCCCCTCCATCAGGTCGAGCGCATGTTGGCCGTCAGGCGCCACATCCACGTGGACCTTCCACCTGTCTAAGAGCGCCTTCGCGTACAACACATTGATGTCATTGTCTTCTGCAAGGAGCACGCGCATTCCCTCGGCATTCCAATTTGGAACTTGATTGACGTGGTCGTCCTCTGTGGCCCGAAGTTGTGTGGGCTTGTCCCAAGTCTTCGAGGGAATGGACAGCTGGAAACAGGCCCCCACAGACTGGGGAACCAAGGTCAATTCCCCATCCATCACGCGGGCAAGCTCACGTGAAATAGACAATCCCAGCCCTGTGCTCCCTTCCTTCATTCGATGAATTTCTTTGGGATTGTCCGCGTTCAACATGCCAAAGGGCTCAAAAATCCTTGCATGGTGTTCCGTGGGGATGCCTTTGCCTTCGTCAGACACTTCTGCCACAATCCAATCTGCCTTCGATTCGTGATTGCGAATCACGAGGGAAACGACTCCTTCCTCCGTGTATTTGATTGCATTGCCAAGAAGATTGGTCAAAATTTGAAGCCACTTGTCGACGTCAAGCACACGTTGGGTTTCATCCAATTCACAATTGCATTCCAAGTGAATGCCCTTTTCGTTGGCGAGGAGGTGATGCATTTTGGCCACCCCTGACGTCACGTCCACAACATCCACCTCGCGCAATTGCACCGAGGACTTCCCGATTTCCAACCTGGACAAATCCAGCACATCGTCCACCACCTTCCGCAACATGGCGGTGGCACGCATGGCTCCTTGCCAAATGGCTTCGTACTCCTTTGAACGTGGCACGTTGTTCATCAAACTGAACATGCCATTGATGGCGTTGATGGGCGTGCGGATTTCATGGCTCATTTTCATAAGCAAACCACGCTCTCGGTTGCGCGCATACGCCTCTGCGGTCAGTGCCCTGTTGGTTTCCAACTCGAGCAACTTGCGCTGCGTGATGTCAAAATGGATGCCCACCGAGCCCGTCAACGTGCCATCCTCCTGACGAATGGGTGCTCCCGTGATCAGAAACCACATGCGATGCCCGTCGCGATGCAGGATGGGCATCTCGTACGACGACGCTTTTCCCGCCTTGCGCTCCAACACCACTTCCGCCATTCGCGCGGTTCCTTCTTCGTCGAGCATGGCTTCCCCCTTCGTGCCCACCAACTCCTCCTCCGTGAAGCCTGTCATGGCCAAAAATCGAGGGTGCACGTGCACGACTTCGCCTTCCAAACCGACCTCCATGTACCCCAAGTCCAATTCTTCGAGGATGGTCCGATGCTTGAATTCGCTCGCACGAATCGCACGGACTTGGGCGACCAGATCCAAGTTCTCGGGCAAGTTTTCCTCAAGCATGGCCAAAAGGCGTGAAGAATCCGACATGGAAATGTGAGGCTCGCGCATGGAACCAAAATACCTTGTTCTCGCATAAATGTTTGGCGATTCGTTTTCTTTTTTCATGTTCATTCCCAAATCGTTCCGTCTTGTCCATGCCAGCCTGGGCTTGTGCCTTTTGGGCGGGATGACATGGGTGAAAACGGTCCATGCGCAATTCCGTTCTGAGTGTGACATCCGACCCATTCCCTTCAGGGAGGACATTCGGCCGCCAGACGCGTGGGAAACGGCGTGGGAAGCCGCTTGGCCCGAGGCCTCTGATGCCCTGCAAACGTGGCGCACAGGGCAATTTAAGCAGGTGATTTCTGTGTGGCGCGGTTGGGCACCTCACGCCGCAGCCCATCAGGCCATGGCCGAGAGACTCGGCCTGCCCCCCAGCGCCGCCTACCTCGCGTGGTGGGCCACATGTGACGACGCGACGCGTCTCTCCCGCGCGTCATGGGACGAACGTACTGTGGAAGCCATGCTCCAATCGTGGAAGGTCAATGCAACTCCCCTGTCCGCCATGCAGCAGGCGCACGCAGCCCGCCCGAGAACGGTTGATCTGAACGACTGGGCAAGAGCCATGCGCACAGGCATGCGCCTGATGGAAAACCTCGAACTCCCTCGCATCCACGTGGTGCAAACAGGGGAAACAGTTTACAGCATTTCAAGGACATACGGACTGCCACCGCGGTGCTTGGCCCAATGGAATGGCGTTTGGGACGACCTCCAGCCCGGCATGGCGTTGATCATCCCTGACCTCCTCTGAATCATGAACCAGCCACGCCCCTGGTTTCAATGGCTCCTCATGTGGGGATTGTTGCTCGGCACGTGGTGGGGGGCGGAACGCTGGGGACCTGCAGCACCTTGGCTTGACGTCACCGCCACCCTGCGACCCCTTCAGCCTCGCCATCCAAGGGTCGTCGCGACCGAAGACCGTGCACACATGCCCTTAGGAGGCGCATCCCAAAAAGCTTGGGAATTCCTGGACACGCTGGAATTGGACCTCCCCGCATCGTGGCAATTGAAGGGCAGCGCCAGGGCATGGTACCCATTGCGACGGTTTTTCCTGCATCTTCCAGAAGCGGACAAACGGCGGGTGGAAGTCTACCATTGGGGCGACAGCCAAATCGAGGGCGACCGCATCTCCAAGGTGCTCCGACAGCGCTGGCAATCGAAGTGGGGCGGTCGCGGTCCGGGTTGGGTCTTGCCCCTCACCCCTGCCAGCAACACCGCCATCGTGAGTTCGTTGAAGGCCGGGACCATGCGTCGAAGCTCGGGGTTTGGACGCGGGCGCAACGCCGAGGCACTTCGGCTGCCGTTTTTCGCGGTGAACGACGTGCCAGACACTGCGACTTGGATGGTGCGCGGCAACGGCCGTTCCAGCCTGACGCACAAAGGCTGGACATGGACAGACCTGTGGTCTCAAGATTCCGGCACCGTGCGGCTCTTGCGAGAACCAGAAGCCTCCTCTTTGGACAGCCTGTCTTGGAGCCATGCGCCTGTGATGGGAGATTTGGCCTTGACCTTGTCGCCCCAACACATCCAGGGCATTTTCCTGGGACAACCGCACGGGGTCTACGTGCACAACCTGCCCATGCGCGGGTCGTCGGGCACGCTGTTCGACAATGTTCCCGACGCCGATTGGATGCACTTGAAGACCGCGCATGCCCCTTCCTTGATTCTGCTTCAGTTTGGCGGCAATGCCGTCCCGGGCATCCAGACGGCCCAAGGAGCGCGGTGGTTTGCCAAACGCCTCGCCAACAACATTCGCTTCTTGGAGCGGACCTTCCCAGGAATCCCGATCCTGTTCATTGGTCCTTCAGACATGGGCCGGTCTCCGACTGCGTTCCCTGGACTCCCCTTGGTCGTCGATGCCTTGGCCGCGGAAATCGCATCGACAAATGCCTTGCACTGGGACTTGCAAGCGGCCATGGGCGGCTCTGGTAGCATGGCCGAGTGGGTCAAACGAGGTTGGGCTTCTGACGACCACATCCACTTCACTCGTCGCGGGGCCCAAGAGGCAGGAGAGCGACTGGAGCAGGCCCTCTTGGCAGCCTGGCAATCCCTCCGAACGCCATGATGACCGCATTCACCTTCACAGGGTGGGCCTTTTGGGCCGCCTTCGCGTCGGTGCTCCTCATGCTGTCGGGGTGGAAACGCGTCATGCCCGAACAGTGGCATCGTCCCGAACTGCGGCAACTGCTGCTGCTGGGATTCAGCTTGGGCTTTTATGCCCTCGTTGGAGGGCAACTTGTGGGACTCTTGGCGGGGTCCCTTTTGGTCAACCACCTCCTCACGCGGGCCATGTGGTCGCAACAAGGCCCACTTCGTCACCTCCTCCTTGGCGCTGGCATTGCCTTCCACCTTGTGGTGTTGGGCGTGTTCAAATACGCCTACTTCGTCGCAGACCTCTTTCCCGGAAGCCCCCTGCAAGGCACGTTGCACGCGTGGCGTTTGGACCAATGGATGCTTCCCGTGGGCATCTCCTTTTACACGTTCCAAGCCATCAGCTACATCGTGGATGTGCATCGTGGCACCTTGGCCCGTCCAACCTCCCTGCTTTCCCTTGCCACCTACATCACCTTCTTTCCACAATTGGTGGCGGGCCCCATCGTGCGGGCGAAGCAGTTTTTGCCGCAATTGCAGGCCAAACTTTGGACGTCCCACCGAGAAGACGATGCGCGTCATGTCCATCTCATTCTTGGTGGGTTTTTGAAGAAGCTCGTGCTCGGGGACTTGGTGGGGGCATGGCTTGTGGACCCGGTGTTTGATCGCCCCGCTGAATGGGTGTCGTGGGAAGTCATGCTCGCGCTCTACGGCTACAGTCTTCAAGTGTATGCCGACTTCAGCGGGTACACCGACATGGCCAAAGGCATGGCGGGTCTCCTCGGCATCACCCTCCCGGAGAATTTCCGCTTTCCGTACCGCGCCACTTCACCGTCCGACTTTTGGCGGCGGTGGCACATCACCTTGTCACAATGGTGGAAAGACTACGTCTACATCCCCTTGGGCGGAAACCGACGCTTCAGCGCGTTGTCCGTGCTCTGGGTGGCGTCGATGCTGGTCAGCGGCATGGTGTTGTGGGGAGAATTGGGCGGCGTGCTCCTGCTTGCGGGAGGCACCTTGCTGGCGGTGGCAGGCGTCTTGATGGCTCCCCGTGTGCACGCCAAACTGGCGACTGTTGTCAACGTGCTGATCGTCATGCTCCTCGGCGGATTGTGGCATGGTGCGCATGTGAACTTCGTGACGTGGGGTGCGCTGAACGGAGCTGTGCTTGTGCTTTGGATTGTGTGGCCCCTTCGCGCTCAGGCCTCGTGGGCCAAACTGTTGGGCTGGCTCATCACCTTCCACACGGTCGTGCTGGCGCGCATTTGGTTTCGGGCCGGTTCCCTCATTGCATGGAACGAATCCACCGAAGCACCCCACCCGGAAGATGCGTGGGAGACCGCGCAAGTGCTGTGGCAACAGTTGGGAAAGGCCGCACCCAATCCGATGGATCAAGTGTGGTCCCCCACTTACGCGGCGGGCATTTCACTTCTTGTCCTGGGCTACGCGTTGCACCTCATGCCTGAGCGCATCCGGAATTGGATGGAACAACAAACCACATCGAAGCCCTTGTGGCTGACGTGGTTGTTGTGGTGCATCGCAACGATGCTGGCCTTGTGGTGCAGCGCAAGCTATCCCAAGCCCTTCATATACTGGCAATTCTAAATGCGATCAATGCCCAGGCTGGGTTGCAACAGGAACTTCTTGGTACGCGCTGCACGTTTGGTGTCCCTGCGTAGAGCAAGAGGCCAAAGACGCAACGACAATGACCGCACATGCGATCCAAGCGAGCATGGAAAGTCGTGTTGTTTTCATGTTCCCAAGGTGCAACCGAAGTGGAACAATGTCAAGCTCTTTTGCCTCTCTTGTGAACAGCCGAGGGTGTACATTCGCATCCATGACGCCGCACCGCATTTTGAATGGCATTTTGGGAGTGCTCCTCGCCTACAACGCCTCGTTTTTCGCCCTGCATTTGTCGGGACAAAGTAGGCTCTGGAAAGACGCACTCAGCGACGTGCAAGCCTTGCTGAGCATCATGGAGCTCATTGCGGTGGTTGCCCTGTTCGTGGATTTGGTCGTTCGCTTTGACCAGATTGCCAAATCGTGGCAAGTGCCCCGTGTTGCGGGCGTGGGTCTTTGCGTCACCGGCATGATTTTTAAGTGGTTTGTCCTGTACCTCCACTTGAGCTACCTCGTGGACTGACCCCTCTTCGATAGACCTCAGTCCTCGTCGAGGTGGTAGTCAAACTCCTCGGCGGGGAGGGTGCGCGGCAGCATGCGGAACACCTGGTATCGCTGCTTCACGTACAAGATGAACTCGTACTGTGACCAACGCTTCAACGCGTCTTCGCCCGGATCGCAGAAACGTGCAAAGGACTCAAACTCCCATGGCTCCAGGTCGACGATGTCGTAGTCCACATACTTGACAAAGAGCTCCTGCAGAAGGGCCCTGCGACGGTCTTCGTTTTCCAAACGGGCGACTTCGCGCTGGCTTTGAGGCTCACGCGCAAACGCTTCGTACAAGAACGTGATGGGGCTTTGCATCGCATCGATTCCCGACACGCGGAAGTCCTCCTCTCGGTACCCCAAGGCTTGGATGTCCCGGACAATTTCCTTCAGCGTCCGCGGCGCAATGACCTCGGCCGTGCCCACTTCCACTTTGAGCACGCGCAACACCACGTTCATGGCGTCTCCAGACCCCACGCGACATTCTTGGGTATGGTACCCCACGGCACCAAACACGAGCGTGTCCCCGACGCAGGCCCGCACCAGAAACTCCCCGTCGCTTCCCACAAATTCACCGGCACTGGAACGCCTGTTGACGACCATGGACGAGGGAATCCAGCGACCGTGGACATCCCCCACCACCCCGGAAACCACCACCACACTGTCGCACACGGAAGGAGGCGCCGTTTGGGCTTGACCCCAGACCCTGCACAGACCACAAACGACGAATGTCAACAGCGGACGCATGCGCACAAAGTACGGGCAGAACGCACGGAAGCTGGGTCGGCTTTGACGTACCTTCCCATCATGTCCTCGGATGCTTCCTCTTCACAGAATGCGCGCTCGCGGGCCCGCGACGCCGCCCGGGCACTGATCCAGTCCGCCCAGGCTTGGACTCCGGAATCGCTGGCAAAGGCTGTCCGTGAAGGACAGCGCGAGGCTCTGGCGCAGGCCATCACGTGGGTGGAGAGCGCCCATCCCGACCACCAGGACCGCAACGAAGCCCTTTTGCGCCTCGCCCCCAGTGCGGGGCAGAGCGTGCGCATCGGATTTACGGGAATTCCTGGGGCTGGCAAGAGCACGTTGATCGAACGGTTTGGGCTCGATGCCGTCCGTCGTGGCGCACGCGTGGCCGTCTTGGCCGTGGATCCCTCGTCTCAACGAACCCAAGGTGCGCTTCTGGGAGACAAAACGCGCATGCACGACCTGTCGAAGCATCTCGATGCCTTCGTCCGCCCTTCAGCTGCTTCCTCCACCCTAGGCGGTGTGGCCCGCTCCACGTCCGAAGCCATTCAGCTTTGTGAAGCTGCTGGATACGACCTGATCTTGGTCGAAACCGTAGGCGTCGGCCAAAGCGAAGTGACCGTGCGGAGCATGGTCGACGTGTTTGTGCTCATGCTCATTGGTGGCGCAGGGGACGACGTCCAAGGAATCAAACGAGGTGTGGTCGAGATGGCCGATGCTGTGGTGGTTCACAAAGCCGAGGAAGAACGCCTCTCGGCATGCCGAACCACGGCCGGGGCCTATCGCCAAGCGCTGCACGTCTTGCCCCAGCCTCCCTCCGGCGCCGACACCGAAGTCATGCTGGTGTCCAGTTTGACGGGCGACGGCCACGACGCGCTTTGGGACCACATTCAAAACCTCACGGAAACTTGGAAGGACTCCGGTTGGTGGAAGGCCCAGCGCACGCAGCAGCGGCTCGATGCCATGCACCGCCACGCACGCCAGTTGCTGATCGAGTCGCACATGCACCACAAATCCGAAGCATGGAAACGCCTGGAAAAGGAGGTGTTGCAAGGTGAAGCTAGCCCGTTCGCCTCGGCGCGAAGCTGGGTCCACCTCCCGTTGAATTCGTGAATGTTCTCGCGTGCCTCGGAGCTGTTGCCGTGGTGGCGTGGACAGCGGGTGTGGTCCTCGGGCGGACGCGGGTCAGGTCACGCCAGGCCAACGTCTCTCCTTCTGAGTTGAAGACGCTGCAAGGACGCATGCTGCATGCCCAAAACATGGGCATGCGGCTGCAAGAATTGGCTTCCAACCAACAACGCCTGCAAGAGGAACAAGCGCACTTGCAGCTTCTGCAAGATTTGAAGGACGAGGTGCATTGGCTCCTGTCCGAGGTGGAATCAACATTGACCAAACATCACGAACACGACCCCGATCGGCTGGAGGACATGCTCGACGCCACGGGCAAAGCCCTGCGCTTGGTGTTGGATGCCGGAAGGCAACCGATGACGACCTGGCAGCGGGCGCAGGAGACCTTGACCCACCTGCACAAAACGCTTTGCCTCATCCGGGACCTCCCCACTCCGAATCCCCAAATCGATGAAACTCAAAATGCTGAAAAACACATTAATCAGGTTGTTTTGATTCAACTGATGATTGAATCTCACAGGTTGAGATTGACCGACGAAGTGTTCCCCTTTGTGGGGCGTGACTCAGGGGTCACAACCCAGCTGATCGATGGCACCCAGCGAAGCGTGTCGTGGTCTCAGGACGTTCGCGAAGATTGAATCTTCTGCACGGCCTCGTCCAACGTCATGGACTCTTGAGCGCCTTCCTGCATGTCTTTCACCATGACTTGGCCCGATGCCAATTCGCTTTCCCCCAGCACGAGCACCCAGCGCACGTTCCGGTCGTTGGCGTACTTGAATTGCTTCTTCAGTTTTGCGGGGTCGGGATACAATTCGGCGGACAGGCCTGCCTCTCTCAAGGCTTGGGTCGCATTCAACTCCTTGGGCAGCTCGCCTTGCTCCATTTGGACCACCATGGCGTCCAACCCATCGCTGGCCATGACGGGCCATGCGTCAAAGTGATTCAGCACATCTTCAATGCGGTCTGCGCCGAAGCTGATGCCCACGCCGCTCATGCCTTTCCAACCAAAGATGCCC
>CENJ01030004.1_pt1 | contig 11380 bp, 9 predicted proteins | sample 356161 | NCBI WGS metagenome assembly CENJ01 (sample SAMEA2619531, study PRJEB7988) | marine metagenome | biome: marine biome (ENVO:00000447); feature: surface water layer (ENVO:00002042); material: "saline water (ENVO:00002010), including plankton (ENVO:xxxxxxxx)" | depth 5 m
TGGATATATGATCTGATATTATAAAAAGAAATAGAAATAATTAAAACTGAAAGGACGACTGAAGCTATTAAGTAATAAGATAATTTCTTAATCTTGCCCCATAGTGTGAATTTAACCTCTTCGTATTTTAGAGTATTAGGATTGTATTTATAATTAATATTTTTCAATTACTTTTAAATTTAGTGCAAATTTAATCATTTTTAATTTAAATAATATACATCTTCTTAACCCCTATTTGTTTAGAACAATTAAACCAAATTTTATGAATTATAAGCTGTCATTAATATTCCTTATTCTATTTTCCTGTAATCAAGCATTTTCTTTATTAAACATCAATAGTAATGACTCAAATATATACAGTAATTTCAATTTTTCAGGTGATACAATTAATGTGACAAAGGATACCGTTAGAATTACAGCAGTTGGAGATATAATGATGGGGACTAATTACCCAAACAAAAGTTATTTACCTCCAAATGATGGTAAAATGTTACTAGATAGTGTCAAACAGTTTTTAGAAAAAGGGGATCTAACCTTTGGAAATTTTGAAGGAGTTATCGGAGTTGGAGGAAACCCAAAGTCTTGTAATAATCCTAAATTTTGTTACACATTTAGAATGCCTGAAAGTTATATTTCAAATATTAAAAATAGTGGTATAGATTTATTAAGTATTGCTAATAACCATGCCAACGATTTTGGTGAAGGAGGTCGTCAGTCAACTGCAAAAATTTTAGATAGTGCAGGATTATTTTATGCAGGTTCAATTGATAAGCCTTTTACTGTTTTTGAACTTAATGGGGTTAAGTATGGATTTCTTTCTTCCGCACCAAATAGTGGATGTTTTAATATGAAAAACTATAGTAAAGCTGTAGAATACGTATCTTTTTTAGATTCTATTTGTGATATTGTCATAGTATCATTTCATGGAGGGGCAGAAGGCTACAAAGCTATTCATACTCCAAAAAATGATGAAATTTATTTGGGTTATAACAGAGGAAGTGTATATAAATTCTCTCATGATTGTATTGATGCTGGTGCAGATTTACTCCTAGGACATGGTCCTCATGTAACAAGAGCAGTTGAACTATATAAAGACAGATTTATTTCTTATAGTATGGGTAACTTTTGCACTTATGCTAGATTTAATTTAAAAGGCCCTAATGGAGTTAGCCCAATATTTGATATAAAATTAAATAAAGAAGGGGTTTTTATTTCGGCAGGTGTAATTCCTGTGAAGCAAATTGGTGAAGGCATTCCAATAGTTGATGAAAATAAAGGGGCGTGGAATTACATAGTAGATCTCTCAAAGGAAGATTTTCCTGAATCCCCTTTATTGTTTGATGATAAAAAGTGTTTAATTTTAAAATCTAATTAGTAATTATTTAATTACCAAAACAATAGAAATTCCCATTTCTGGATGCGATATATACTCTATCATTATGAACGATTGGAGTAGATTCAAATTCAGCTTCAAACTTATCTAATAACTTAATAGGCTTACTAGATATATCGTATAATCTTATACTGTTATAACCTGCAACTATTAACTTATTTTTAATAAATATAGGAGTACTAATAGAGGCATTTATAAACTCTGAGTAAATAAGTTTGGGGAATTTATATTTTTTTAAATTATTTGGTCCAAATACTATCTTTTGAGGATTAAATTTATCGTGCTCTACAATATATAATTGTCCATTTACTCCAATAAAGGCTGCTAAGTTTTGATTGTTGTCTATCTTTTTATTCACCCCAACACTGCCAATTATTCCTCCATTCCAGCTGCCAATTTTTGACCCTTTAACTGGAAAATACCATTCTACACATTTATCAGGACTTTTTTTGGGATTTAACTTAAATACCCCACCTTCTCCATCAATATATTGTTTTTCAACACTTATTAGCAAACAGCTATCATTAGTTACTATGGTACTGCCATCAATATCAGATCCAATATAAAAATCCCAGTCTATGGAGTCTGAATCTAAATTATATCCATAAATATGTCCACTGCCACTAGCTATATATATATGATTACCAATTTTAGATGGTGAAGATTCCGTGACTAAATTCTTTTTGTGAAGAGCGATGTCTTTTTTATCATACAGAATAGCTTCATTTATTATTTTAGGCTGAAGCATACCATTCTTATTTCTTGCATTTGATGGTTTAGGATCTATTACGGAAAATATTCCATTTTCCAAACCGATGTATAAAGTGTCATCTACCATTAGACAGGAGCCATCGACATCTCTGCTATAGCTGTCGGTCATCCGAACATCTAATCTCCAAAGTTCTTTTCCAGTTAAATATGAAATAGCTCTGTAGCTTGGAATATGTTTATCATCTAAAAACTTTCCATAACCTAATCTACTCCCTTGAAAAATAATAAATGATTGTTCTTTGTTAGGGGCGTTTTTATAATTCCAAATGGTTCCAGTTCCCTTAACAACATCGTCAAATTTATATTGCCACACTAATTTTCCAGTTTCTGCATTTAGTTTTTTTAAATGGTGATCATAACATCCTTGAATTATAAATAATGAGTCTCCCTCTTCTATTAAAAGAGGCTGCCCGGTCCAACCAGCACCAGCCCACTCTCTATCACCAAGTTTTCTAGATATGGTTGTTTTACCTTTACCTAGGTAGTATTTCCATTTTACATTAAGTTGATCAGGAGCATTATTTCCGTAATAGTTTCTTCCTTCACTGCCTAGAAAAGTACTATTGATTAAACGAATTTCTTGACTTGATGCGCTGAATAAAAAAAGTAAAAAAGAGGATACAGCTATAGATATTTTTAGAAAGCGGAATTTCATAAGTTAATTGTAAACCAGAATTTAAAATTCTTAAAACTAAGAACATATCAAAAGTATTTTAAAATAAATAACTTTACAATTGAGGAATAAATTTTTATGAAATAATGAATTCAAAAGATATAAGAAAAGCGTTTTTTTCTTTTTTCATGTCCAAGAAACACAACATTGAGAATTCTGCTGCAATGGTTGTAAAGAATGACCCTACTCTCATGTTTACCAATGCTGGTATGAATCAATTTAAGGACATATTTTTAGATTTTGAAATCCCAAAAAATAAAAGAGTAGCCAATAGTCAAAAGTGTTTAAGAGTTTCTGGAAAACATAATGATTTGGAAGAAGTTGGAGTTGATACTTATCACCACACCATGTTTGAAATGCTAGGAAATTGGTCTTTTGGAGATTACTTTAAAAAAGAAGCCATAGAATGGTCATGGGAACTTTTTACTGAAGTCTATAATATTGATAAAAATAGACTGTATGTTACTGTTTTTGAAGGCGATAAGAAAGATGGAACTCAACTTGATTTAGAATCTTATAAAATATGGGAAAAACTAGTAAGTAAAAATCAAATATTAAATTTTGGTAAAAAAGATAATTTTTGGGAAATGGGAGGTCAAGGACCCTGTGGACCTAGTTCAGAAATTCATATAGATCTCAGAAATGAAGAAGAAATCTTAAAAACACCCGGTAAAGATTTAGTAAATCAAGACCACCCTCAGGTTGTTGAGTTATGGAATTTAGTTTTCATTGAATTCAACAGAAATTCACGTGGGCTTCTTACTTCACTTAATAAAAAGCATGTAGATACAGGAATGGGATTGGAAAGGTTGGCCATGGTTCTACAAAATAAAACTAGTAATTACGACACGGATATATTTAAGCCTTTAATTGAGAATCTTGAACAAATCTCCCAAAAGAAATACATGTCAGGCTCGAAGTCTAAAAAACAAGAAACCTTGAATATAGCCTTTAGAGTAATTGTAGATCATTTAAGGGCTGTTTCTTTTTCTATTACTGATGGCCAATTACCTTCTAATTCTGGTGCTGGTTATGTGATTAGAAGAATTTTAAGACGGGCTATTAGATATGGATATCAGTTCTTAGATTTTAGAGAACCATTTATTTATTCACTGGTTCCAAAACTGGCTAATAATTTTAGTGGAGTTTTTGATGAGCTTAAAAAAAATCAAGAATTTATTACCAAAATTATTCAAGAAGAAGAAATCTCTTTTTTTAGAACACTAAGTGATGGCATTAAAAAAATGCAAGAAATAGTGATTAATCAATCAAAAAATAAGGACCAAGTAATCAGCGGAAAACTTGCCTTTGAGCTTTACGATAGATATGGTTTCCCATTAGACTTAACCCAATTAATTGCTTCAGAAAACAACCTTAAAATTGATATTGAAGAGTTCCATGAAAGTCTAGCTGATCAGCAAAAAAAATCTAAGATTGATGCTGTTAAAGATTACGGAGATTGGATAACTATTAAAGAAGATGATGTCCAGGAATTTATTGGATATGACCATCTAGAGGCGAAAATCTCAATAACAAAATATAGATCTATAATCAATAAAGGAAAAGAAGCCTTTCAACTTATTTTTAATTTAACTCCATTTTACCCTGAAAGTGGAGGGCAAGTGGGGGATACTGGTCAAATTGAAAATAATATCGAAAAATTATCCATAAAAGATACTAAAAAAGAAAATGGTGTCATCGTTCATTTTGTAGATAGACTTCCAAAAAATTTAAAAGGTTCCTTCATAGCAAAAGTAAATGTAGAGAGAAGGAATAAAATTTCTAAAAATCATTCTGCAACCCATTTATTGCATGACGCTTTAAGAACAGTTTTAGGCAAACATGTAGAGCAAAAAGGTTCACTGGTTAATGAGTATTATTTAAGATTTGACTTTTCTCATTTTTCCAAACTATCTAAGGAAGAGTTGGTTGCTGTTGAAAATTTGGTAAAAGAAAAAATTCGTGAGGCAAATCCATTAGTTGAAGAAAGAGATACTCCTTTAGAGACTGCTAAAAAAAGAGGGGCTATGATGTTGTTTGGAGAAAAATATGCTGATTCGGTAAGAGTTATTCAGTTTGGCAATTCAATTGAGCTTTGCGGAGGAATTCATGTACCTAACAGTGCACATATAGGAAACTTTATAATTAAATCTGAGAGTTCAATCTCATCTGGAATTAGAAGAATTGAAGCAGTTTCTAGTAATGAAGCAGATCAAATAACTTATAATAAAGTAGAAACTTACGATGCTATTTCAAAAATTTTAAAGACTCAGGATAATTTATCTGATGCTGTTGAACAATTAGTGATAAAAAATTCAGAGCTTCAAAAGGAATTAGATTCTTTCAATCAAGAAAAATTAAAAAAATTAAAGAGTCAACTTATTTCTAATTTAGATAAGTCCAATTCCTTTTCTTTTATTGAATACCAGTCAGATCTATCGGCTGAGCAAATGAAACAAATCGCTTTTGAAATAAAGGGAGAATTATCAAATTTTATTTTACTATTAACAAGTAATTTGAATAATAAACCCATAATAACTTTAATGATTTCAGAAAACTTGGTTCAATCTAAAGCTTGGAATGCTGGTTCTATTATAAGAGATTTATCCATTGAGATAAAGGGAGGAGGAGGAGGACAGCCATTTTTCGCAACTGCTGGCGGATCATATGCTGATGGACTTAAAAAGGTAATACAAAAAGCAAAAGAAATTTTTAAAGATTAACTCAAACGTATTTTTGAATGTCCTTTATATCAATTTTTTTTTCTGAAAGGATAATTAACCTCTCTATTACATTCCTTAATTCTCTAATGTTTCCAGACCAAGTCATTTTTTTTAGTTCCACAATTGCCTTGTCAGAAATTTCTTTAGTGGTAATGCCTTGGTCTTGACATATTCTTTTTAAGAAAAAATGACAAAGTAGTTCGATGTCTTCTTTTCTTGAGCTCAAGTCTGGAACATGTATAGGTATTACATTAAGTCTGTGGAATAAATCTTCTCTAAACTTTCCATGGTCAATTTCTTCTTTAAGATTTTTATTTGTGGCAGCAATAACCCTTGGATTTACCAATATAGATTTATTACCACCAACTCTAGTAATTTTATTTTCTTGAAGTGCTCTTAAAACTTTAGCTTGAGCAGAAAGACTCATATCTCCGACTTCATCTAGAAATAATGTTCCTTGACTAGCTTGTTCAAATTTCCCAATTTTTAGTTTATAAGCGGAGGTGAAAGAACCCTTTTCATGGCCAAAAAGTTCACTTTCAATTAATTCTGAAGGAATCGCTGCACAATTTACTTCAATAAATGGAGCATTTTTTCTGTTGCTGTTTTCGTGAAGTTGCTTAGCAACTAATTCTTTTCCAGTTCCATTAGAGCCAGTGATTAATATTCTCGCATTAGAATCGGCAACTTTTAATATTAATTCTTTAATAGATTTAATTTGATCACTTTCTCCAATTATTTCTGTATTTGAAATAGCTTTTATTTTTTTCTTTAGTGATAAATTTTCTTTCTTGAGCAATTTATTATCAAAAGCATTTTTTACAGATGTTAAAACTCTATTTAAGTCTAAAGGTTTTTCTATGTAGTCATAAGCACCTATTTTTAAAGTTTGAACAGCAGTTTCTATGTCACCATGTCCACTAATCATAATCACAGGACACATTATTTTTTTTTCTTGGACTTTTTTTAAAAATCCGATTCCATCAAGATTAGGCATTTTGATATCACAGAATAGTAAATCATAGTTGCTTTCATCAATCATTTTAATTCCAATCAGACCATCTTCAGCTACATGGACAGTGTATTTTTCGTACTCTAAAATTTCTTTTAAAGTATTTCTAATAGCTTTCTGGTCATCAATTATCAATATTTTTTTCAAGATCTTAACCATTTAATGATTTCTGAATAGCTTGCTTTTTTTCCAAAAGAAAGAATTCCTTTTCTATATATCTTACTTGATAGCCAAGTTGTAAAAATGAATGCTATTATTAATAAAAATAAACTCAAAATAATTTCCCAAACCTCTACGCTGCTATCCCCAATTCCCATTGCAATTCGAACTATCATAATTATGGGCGATGTAAAGGGAATTTCACTTAACCAAAATGAAAGTGAAGATGAAGGATCATCAATAACTTTACCTGCCATCATTAAGGCAAATACCATTGGAATGGTAAGTGGTAATAAAAATTGTTGAGTATCAGCTTCTTCATCAACTGCAGCACCAATCGCTGCCATCAGCCCACTGTATAAAAAGTAGCCTCCTAAAAAAAATAATATAAAAAAAAGTATTAAGTAAGGCCATTGAATTTCATAAATTATAAATTGTAAAATTTCATTTGATGGGTCAATTAATGTAATATTTTCAGATATTTTATCAGATTCTATTTGTGAGGCAGGATTATATTTATCTGGAATTATTTGTGGTAAAATGGTCAATGACATAATAAAAGTAACAGATGTCCAGATGATGAATTGTGTTATTCCTACAAGTCCTACACCAATTATTTTTGCCATCATAAGTTCAAAGGTTGACACAGAAGAGATTATTATTTCTACGATTCTATTGGTTTTTTCTTCAATAACTCCCCTCATTACTTGAACTGAATAAATGAAAATAAAAAGGTATATAAACATTGAAAAAGCTATTCCGATAAAAGCTTTTCTCTGAATATTTTTATTTGCTTCATTTTCTATATCTACGACATCTAAATTAATTCGAGTTTTAATTGATTTGTAGGTATTGATATCAATCTTATTATAGCTTACTCTATACAGTTCAATAGCTTCATTTATAATTCCTGAGAGATGTTTTTGAACTCCAGTAGAAGGTATATCCTTGTACAAGCATTTAGCTGTCATAAAATTAGTTTTTATTAGATTGATAGGTAAATAAACTAATAAATCTAGCTCAGCATCTTCCTTAAATAATTCTTGAACTTCAGAATAGCTTTTATCTTTAGGGGCCCATTGAAGATGATATTTTGTGGAATTTCTTAATATACTATCAAATAAATGGGATTCATCTACTACCAAAATTTCATACTTTTCTTTTTCTCCACTTGATAAATATGCTGTTAATAATACGAATCCAACAATTAATAAAGGGCCCAAAAAACTCATTAATATGAATGATTTTTTTCTTACTCTGGTAATATATTCTCTTGATATTATGAGACCAATTTTACTCATTGGTGGTAGCTTTTATAAAAACTTCTTGAATGGTTGGAGTTTTTAGATTAATATCAACAATTTCCACATGATCCACTATTCCTTTGATAAACTGATTAATAGTAAATTGATTAAGTAATCTAATCTCAGCTTTATTGGTATTTTCATTGATTTTTTTATGGGTAATTATTTCCCAACCTCCCCAAACAGCATTAGTAAAACTCATCTGATTTCCTCTATACTTTATGGTCCAAGAATTTTCTTGATATTTTTCTTTAAGTTCTTGTATACCACCCTGCATAATTTTTTCTGAATGATTAATTATAGCAGCTTCGTCGCATATTTCTTCTACAGAATTCATGTCATGAGTAGATAAAATAATGCTTGTTTTCTTTTTTTTAAGTTCTAATATTTCATTTTTAATCATTAAACTGTTAACAGGATCTAATCCACTAAGAGGCTCATCTAAAATCAATACTTTCGGATCATGCAATACTGTGGTAATAAATTGAACTTTTTGAGCCATACCTTTTGACAAATCTTCAATTTTTTTATTCCACCAGTTGGTTGCTCCTAATTTTTCAAACCAATAATTAAGTTTTTCTTTCGCTTCTTTTTTAGACAATCCTTTAAGTTGAGCTAGATAAATAGCTTGTTCACCCACTTTCATTTTTTTATAAAGTCCTCTTTCCTCAGGAAGATAACCAATATGATGAATGTGTTTTCTTGATAATATCTCTCCATCAAATTTGACTGTTCCAACGTCTGGTGTTAAAATTTGATTAATGATTCTAATCAAAGTAGTTTTCCCTGCTCCGTTTGGACCAAGTAGGCCAAATATTTTTGATTTTTCTATACTTAAATGAATATTATTTAAAGCCTTAAAACCTGAATAGGATTTGTGAAGATTTTCAATCTCAATGATGTTTCTAGAAGGCATTTTATATTAAAGCAATCATGAAAAGCGATTTTTCATTCTATCAAAAAAGCTCTTTGTTTGATTATGTTTGGGCTTGAAGTTATCACTTTCATTTAATTTAAGCAATAATTCTTTTTCTTCTTTGGATATTTTTTGGGGAGTAAATACTTGTATGTTTACAATCATATCTCCTCTTCCATAGCCATTAACGTCTGGAATTCCTTTTGATCTTAATCTTAAGTTTTTACCACTTTGAGTACCTGATGGAATCTTTATCTTGGCTTTTCCACTTACCATAGGAATCTCCACAGTTTTACCCATAACGGCATCAGAAAAAGTAATACCTAACTGATAAAGTAAATCCGTTCCGTTTCTCACTAAATGCTCATGTTCTATTTCTTCAATAGCCACTATTAAATCACCTGGAACTCCTCCACCTGGAGCTTCATTTCCTTTACCTTGCATACTCAGTTGCATTCCTTCTTCTACTCCTGCGGGAATTTCTATTTCTATAATGGTCTCCTTTTTTTCTAAGCCTGAAGCATCAACACCAGGTGGTCTTTTAGAAATAATTTGTCCTGACCCTTTGCAATTGGGGCAAGTAGATGAGGTTTGCATGGCTCCAAGAATGGTATTAGTAACTCTATTTACCTGGCCAGTTCCGTTACAAGTAGGGCAGGTAGAAAACTCAACACCACTCGCAGCAACTAATTTATTTACCTTTATTTTCTTTTGAACACCATTTACTACATCTTCCAATGAAAGTCTCAATTTAACTCTTAAATTAGATCCTTTTCTACCTCTTCGACCTCCACTTCTTCCTCCAAATCCGCCGCCACCAAAAGATGATCCAAAAACATCACCAAAGTGGTCAAATATATCATCCATTGACATACCGCCGCCACTAAATCCTTGACCTCCACTGAATGCAGCATGTCCAAATTGATCGTATTGTTGCCTTTTTTGAGGGTTACTTAAAACTTCATAGGCCTCAGCTGCCTCCTTAAATTTTTGTTCTGCATTTTTATCCCCTTTGTTTTTATCAGGATGAAATTTAATGGCAAGTTTTCGATAAGCTTTTTTTATCTCGCTTTCTGAAGCGTTTTTAGAAAGGTTTAATGTTTCATAATAATCTTTTTTACTCATGCTTAAAGCTATTTATTCTCCTACAACAACTTTGGCAAATCTAATTACCTTCTCGTTTATAGTATATCCTTTTTCTATAACATCAATTACCTTACCTTTTAATTTGTTTTTTGGAGCTGGGATTTTTGTAATGGCTTCATGAATATCAGCATCAAATTCTTTTTCAATTGAATCCATAGGTTTTAAGCCTTGATTGGAGAGTATTTTGTTTAATTTATTATAAATGAGCTCTAACCCTTCTTTTATGTTCTCTGCGTCAGAAACATCCTTGTTATTTAAGATTGCTCTTTCAAAGTCATCAACAACAGGCAGAATTTCTTGAATAACATTCTCACTTGCATTGGTAATGATGTCTATTTTTTCTTTTGCAGTTCTTTTTCTGTAATTTTCAAATTCTGAGTATAGCCTTATATATTTATCTTTGAAATCAATATTGACCTCCTTCACAACAGTTTCCTGTGATTCTTCAGTTGCAGCATCAACATCTACTTTTTTTTCGACATCTTCTTTAGCTTTACCTTTTTTATTAGACTTCATTCCTTAGTGTATTTTAGAATAGATATACAAAATACGAACCAATTTAAAAAGTAGACATTGTGTCATATACTAAAGAGAGATTGTCAGAAAAATATATTCTATAAGGCCTTAACTAGCTTATCAAGTTGTTGATGTAGAGCCAGTCCTCTTAAATTTTTAGAAATAATCTTGCCATCAGCATCTAGCAGAAAATTATAAGGGATTCCTCTAACACCATATATGACAGCTCCTTGACTTGACCATCCTTTTAAATCACTTACATGCTCATTCCAAATCAATTGATCCTGTTTGATAGCATTTATCCATGCAGATTTATTTTTATCAAGGGATACACTATATATTTTAAAGCCTTTAGCATTTTTAAATTTACTTTTAGAATACTTATTATAAGCGTTCACAACATTCGGATTTTCTCTTCTGCATGGTCCACACCACGAAGCCCAAAAGTCTATTAAAACAATATTGCCTTTTAAAGATGATAACTTAATTTTTTCTCCATTTGGGTCACTAAAGTCAAGTTCTGGTGCAGTGTTGCCTATATTTAGGCCAACAATGTCCTGTGCAGTAAAAGAATTAAAGCAAATGATGATATTTATAATAAAAATGTATAGTGTTTTCATAATTAAAATTAATCAAAAATCATTCCAATTTTAAGAGATTCTTTTTATTTGTGCGCCTATATTCAATAATCTTTGCTCAATATTTTCATAACCTCTATCGATTTGTTCAATATTTAGGACAGTACTTTTACCCTCTGCCGAAAGTGC
>CENJ01044285.1_pt1 | contig 11376 bp, 9 predicted proteins | sample 356161 | NCBI WGS metagenome assembly CENJ01 (sample SAMEA2619531, study PRJEB7988) | marine metagenome | biome: marine biome (ENVO:00000447); feature: surface water layer (ENVO:00002042); material: "saline water (ENVO:00002010), including plankton (ENVO:xxxxxxxx)" | depth 5 m
CACAACAATTTAAAATCTATGCTTAATGATTTACCTGTGAACGTAGAAATTTTAACAGGTTCAACAAAATTATCAGTTAGAAAAAATATTCACGAAAAATTATTATCTGGAGATATAAATATCATTGTAGGTACACATAGTCTTATTGAAGATAAAGTTTTATTCAAAAATCTGGGCATTGTAGTTATTGATGAACAACACAGATTTGGAGTTGCCCAGAGGGCAAAGTTATGGTACAAAAATAAATTCCCCCCCCACGTTTTGGTAATGACTGCGACTCCAATTCCAAGAACACTGGCAATGAGTATTTATGGTGATTTAGATTTCTCTATTATCAAAGAACTTCCACCCGGAAGAAAAAAAATAAAAACATTCCTAATGGGAGAAAATAAACGTTTAAGAGTTTTTAAGTTTTTAAAAGAACAAATTAAACTTGGGAAACAAATTTTTATTGTTTACCCTCTCATTGAAGAATCTCAAAAAATGGATTACAAAGACTTAATGGATGGCTATGAAAGTATTTGTAGGGAATTTCCATTACCAAAATACAGAATAAGTGTAATGCATGGCAAAATGAAAAAAGAAGATAAAGATTATGAAATGAATAGGTTTTTGCAAGGAAAATCACAAATAATGGTATCAACAACTGTTATTGAAGTGGGGGTCGATATTCCAAATGCTAATGTTATGGTAATAGAAAGTGCAGAAAGATTTGGTCTTTCTCAGTTGCACCAGCTCCGTGGAAGAGTTGGAAGAGGTAACGAACAAAGTTTTTGCTTACTAATGAAGGGAAAAAAAATATCGAATGATGCCAAGTTGAGACTTGAAACAATGGCTAAAACTTCGGATGGGTTTGAAATAGCTGAGGTGGATTTAAAAATAAGAGGACCTGGAGATATCGCCGGAACACAACAAAGTGGAATAATTAGATTAAAAATTGCAGATTTAGTGAAAGACCAAGAAATACTTCAAATCGCCAGGAATTATGCCAGAATTTTAATTCAAAACGATCCTAACTTGAATCATGAAGACAACAAGAATATTAAGTCAGAATTAAATAAAATTACATATAATAAAAAGATATGGAACCTTATTTCTTGAATCCTGATGTGTATATTAGCACCATAATAATTTAGAATGAGAATTTCCTATAATTTATTAAAAGAAATTATTAACGTAGACCTCCCTTTAGATAAGCAATTAGGTGCTTTAACATCAATTGGATTGGAAGTTGAAGGAAACACTATTTATGAATCAATACTTGGTTCACTTGAGGGAGTAGTCGTAGGAAAAGTATTGAAATGTGTTAAACACCCAAATGCTGACAGACTTAAAATTACTCAAGTCGATGTTGGTGATAAAAATTTATTACAAATAATTTGTGGTGCTCCCAATGTTAAAGAAGGTGCTAAAGTTCCGGTAGCTTTAGTTGGAACAAATCTATACAATGATAAAAATCAAAGTTTTAAGATTTTAAAGTCTAAAATAAGAGGAGAAATTAGTGAAGGCATGATATGCTCTGAAAAAGAACTTCAACTTGGTGAATCTCATGAAGGAATAATGATTCTTGATGAAATCCATTCTGTAGGAAAAAAATGTTCAGAAATATATAAAATTTACAAAGACAACTTAATTGAAATTGGTTTAACACCAAATAGATCAGATGCAATGAGTCATTTAGGTGTAGCAAGAGACCTTAAAGCTTGGTGTATTTCAAATAATATCAAATATACTTTTAAAATTCCCAAGGTGAAAGAATATAAATTGGGGGGTAATTCAGATTTTAAGATTAATGTGGAAAATTTTGAAACATGTCCTTATTATTCGGGTGCTTTAATTTCAGATATTGATGTTAAACCTTCTCCAATTTGGATACAAAATTATTTGATGACTATTGGTATTTCACCCAAAAACAATATAGTTGACATAACTAATTTTGTTATGCATGAACTTGGTCAGCCTCTTCATGCATTTGATTTATCAAAAATTGAAGATGAAATTATTGTCAAAACATTACCCAATAATACCACCTTTGTTACTCTTGATGGAGAAGAAAGAAAACTATCCAAAGAAGATTTAATGATTTGTGACAAATCCAAACCTTTATGCATAGCAGGAATTTATGGTGGCATTAATTCTGGTGTTACAGAAAAAACAAAAAGTATATTTCTAGAATGTGCATTATTTAATCCAATATCTATTAGAAAAACATCCAAGAGACATGGCTTATCAACAGATGCCTCTTTCAGATATGAAAGGGGTGTCGACCCAGATTTACTTAATTATGCACTTTGTAGAGCTTTAGATTTAATTTTAGACTTATCTGGTGGAAAGATGGATAGTACTATTTTAAAAATTGAAGGGAGGAAAAGTCAATTAAAAAAAATTAATTTTCGCTATGACAAAATTTACTCTACAGTTGGTTTTAAAATCCCAGTTTCTAAAATCAATATGATTTTAAAATCTCTAGACATAAAAATTATTTCAAAAAGTAAAAATGATTTAAATATTGAATTACCAAATTATAGAAATGACGTAACAAGAGAAATTGATGTTATCGAAGAAGTCATAAGAATTTATGGATATAATAAGATCCCATCTTTATCTGAATCCAAAACCCACTATCCTGAAGAAAATATTAAATCATATGAATCCATTAATAATATAATTGTAAATCAATTAATCGGACTTGGCTTTAATGAAGTAGTCAATAATTCAATAATATCTCCTACTCCAAATAATTTTAAGAAAGAAATTGATAGATCAAAATTAGTCGAGATATTAAATCCTATTGGAACAGAGATATCACAAATGCGAAATAGCCTTTTGTTTGGACTGTTAGAAAATATTTCATACAATCTCAAAAGACAAGAGCAAAATATTAAAATATTTGAGACAGGCAAAGTTTATTTGAATGATAGAGGTGAATTTATTGAAAATAAATATGTTTCAATTTCACTTACTGGTGATTTTTACAATAAAAATTGGATTTACAAAAACCAGCCTAACATTTTTTTTAAAATTAAGGGGATTGTAAATAGCATCTTATTCAAGCTTGGTTTTGATAAATGTGAAGAGGTAGTTGTAAATAAAAACATGTTTGAGAATTCTATTGAGTTTCGACTTGGCGGAAAGTTAATTGCGATGGCAGGTACCGTAAATCTTAAAAAAATAAATTATTTTGATATTCACCAGCAAGTTGCTTACGCGGAATTAGAACTGAATAAAATATTTGATTTTTATTCAAATAAAAAATTTAAAGTCTCCCCAATTCGACAATTACCTTTTTCTAAAAGAGATTATGCAATAATGATTGACAATGATGTTGACTTTAATTCGTTAAAAGAAAAATCCTTAAAAATAAGCGGAAAATTATTATATAAAATTGATCTCTTTGATGTTTACAATGGGAAAGAGTTACCAAAAAATAAAAAGTCATATGGAATTAGTTTTTATTTCTACAATAAAGAAAAAACCGTTACAGACTCGGAAATAAACATCATATGTAATAAATTAGAAAAAATGTTTATCGATAGTTTTGGTGCTGAATTAAGGTAAATTGATAAAACTATAAGAATTATTGATTAATGTGTTTTTATTTGGGGGAAAAATAAATTAATTTTGTTTGTAGTGATATGATGAAAAGGACAAATATTTTAAAAGAGTTAAACAAAATTAACCCTGTAATTACAGAAGAAACAAATTTTCAAACTATTTTAGGAATAATTTCTTCCAAATCTAATTCCAATAACAAATTTAATTTTGACAAACTTGATAAGAACAAAATTTTTGATCTTGAATCTATCAAGAAGATATGCATTGATTTTAGATTACGTTTTTTAGATCATAAATATTTTAAAAATTCAATACCAAAAGAAGCATTTTTAGAAATATCTAAATTGGAATCTGATCATAACACTATCCTCTCTGATTTTAAAATTATGGCTCCCTCCAAGCTATTTAGACTCAAAAATACTGATGATCCACTCTTATTTGTCCCATTAGGGAATAATTATTTTTATTTAGTGCATAAGTGGGGAAACGATTTACACCCTTATAGAAAATTATTGATGTGGCCACTAAAAAGTTTATGGAATATGATTGCCTTTCTTCTTGTTGTATCCTTAGGCCTAACTTACATAACTCCAACCTCAATATTTAGTAAAGTTGATAGCTGGTCTGTTTTTTGGATGATTTATTTTTTCATGTTCAAAGCAATTGCATCAATTGTTATTTTTTATGCTTTCGCTTTGGGAAAAAACTTTAACAAAGCTATTTGGAACAGTAAATACAACAAATCTATTTAATGCAACCGGACTATTTATGTGTTTTCCACGGAAATCATATAGATACATTAAATATAATTGATTTCCTCAAAAAAATTGACATCACTCCAATTATCAAAAATGAATCTGAATCAGCTAGACTTGCTGGTTTTGGTATAATTGATTATCAAAAAAAAATATATGTTCACAAAGATGAATACGCAAAGGCAGAGAAGTTAATAAAATCTATCTTACAATAAAATACTCAATTTTAAAGGTATTTTTTAAATTCTTATATTGCCCCAATGAATAATGATTTTTCTAGTATTGACATTGTTGTATTTGCTTCCTATGCATTAATAATTTTAAGTGTTGGTCTTTGGGTATCAAGAAATAAAAAAGGTGAAACCAAAAGTGCAGAGGATTACTTTTTGGCCAGTAAATCATTGCCGTGGTGGGCAATTGGAGCTTCCCTAATCGCCGCAAATATTTCTGCTGAACAATTTATCGGAATGTCCGGTTCAGGCTTTGCTCTTGGCTTGGCTATAGCCTCGTATGAATGGATGGCAGCAATCACATTATTGGTTGTTGGTAAATATTTTTTACCAATATTTATTGAAAAAAAACTCTATACTATACCTGAATTTATTGAAAAAAGATATAGCACAAACTTAAAAACTATCCTTGCGGTTTTTTGGATAGCCCTTTTTATTTTTGTCAATCTAACCACGGTGCTTTATTTAGGAGGAAAAGCACTCGATACAATCATTGGTAGTGGTGATGGATCAATTATTTTTGTTTGTATCATATGTCTTGGCTTTTTTGCAGCTGCTTATTCACTATGGGGTGGATTAGCAGCAGTCGCATGGACAGATGTAATTCAAGTAATATTATTAATTTTTGGTGGTCTAATGATGACTTACTTTGCACTAGTAAACGTTACTGATTCTGGAAACTTTATTGAGGGGCTGAAATTTATTTATAATGAAATTCCTGAAAGATTCACTATGATACTGTCAAAAGGAGAAATAATCACTCCTAATGGAAGGGATGCTTGGAATGATTTACCTGGTATCGCAGTTCTAATTGGAGGAATGTGGGTTGCAAATCTTTATTATTGGGGATTCAATCAATACATAATTCAAAGGACACTAGCGTCCAAAAGCCTTGAAGAAGGACAAAAGGGTATAGCATTTGCCGCTTTTTTGAAATTAATAATACCAATCATAGTTGTTCTTCCTGGAATGATTGCATATGTTATGAATTTGGATGGATCTGGAATTTTAACAAAGGAATCTGTTGACATAGGTTTTATTGGATCCAATGGAAATATAGTTAATGACAACGCCGCTCCATGGTTAATTAAAAATTTTATACCAGTAGGAATAAAAGGTCTTATTTTGGCGGCTTTATCTGCTGCAATTGTTTCTTCACTTGCTTCAATGTTAAATTCAACCTCAACAATTTTTACAATGGATATTTATAAATCCCTAATTAATAAAAAAGCAGATGACAAAACTATGGTAAAAGTTGGGAGGCTATCAGTTCTTGTGTCTTTAATAATAGCAATGGTTATAGCTCCTCAGTTAGGGAATCTTGGTCAAGTATTTCAGTTTATTCAGGAATATACTGGGGTTGTAAGTCCTGGAATATTAGCTGTTTTTTTAATGGGATTATTCTACAAAAAGGCAACTAACAATGCGGCTATATGGGGTGTTATATTATCGATTCCAATAGCAATGTTTTTTAAAGTTGCTCCAAATGGCTGGTCTACCTTACCCATATTCGTTAATATTCCATTTATGCACCAAATGATGGCAACTTGTATAGGCACAATGATTATAATCTATTTTATAAGCTATATTGAAGGAAATGAAGATGATCCAAAGGGAATAATAATAACAAATAAACTTTTTCGAACATCTACCCAATTTAATTTATCCGCAATTTCAATTTTGTTGATAACAGCCTTTCTTTATGCTTTTTTCTGGTAGAGTTAATTATAGAACTTTGCTCTGATTTCTTTTAGACTCAAATCTTTCATGTAATCATCAAATTTTAGGAGTCGATCAATTGCACCTTTAGGTGTCAATTCAATTACTCTGTCACCGACAGTTTGTGCAAAAGTGTTATCATGTGTACTAAGTAAAACAGTCCCATCAAAGTTTTTAAGCCCATTGTTAAAAGCAGTGATTGATTCTAAATCAAGATGATTTGTAGGTTCATCAATAACCAAAATATTTGACTTTTTCATCATCATTTTTGATAACATACATCTTACTTTTTCTCCACCTGATAGAACACTTACCTTTTTAAGTGCTTCATCACCACTAAATATCATTTTCCCTAAAAAACCTCGAATAAATAATTCTTTTTTTTCTTCATCATCTTCGGTAAATTGTCTTAGCCAATCAATTAAGTTTATATCAGATTTAAAATAACTTGAATTATCAATTGGTAAGTACGATTTTTTTGTGGTTACACCCCACTCAAATTCACCTTCAAAATCTTTTTCTTCATCATTGATTATTTCAAAGAATTTAGTAACCGCTCTTTTATCTTTTGAGAAAAAAATTACTTTTTCACCTTTAACTAGATTAAATGTTATATTTTCAAATAACAACTCTCCTTCAAGACTATATTTAAGATCTTTAATATTTAAAATTTGATTACCAGCTTCTCTTTCTTGTTTAAAAATAATCGCGGGATATCTCCTAGATGAGGGTTTTATTTCTTCAATATTTAATTTTTCTATCATTTTCTTTCTAGAGGTCGCCTGTTTTGACTTAGCTACATTTGCAGAAAATCTTGAAATAAATTCTTCTAATTCTTTTTTCTTTTCTTCAGCCTTTTTATTTTGTTGTTGTCTTTGTCTTGACGCCAGCTGACTAGATTCATACCAAAATGAATAATTTCCAGAATAATGATTTATTTTTCCAAAATCGATATCGGATATGTGAGTGCATACTGCATCCAAAAAATGTCTATCATGTGATACTACTATTACTGTATTTTCAAAATTAGCAATAAAGTTTTCTAACCACATTATTGTCTCATAATCTAGATCATTCGTTGGTTCATCCATAATTAGAACATCAGGGTTTCCAAAAAGTGCTTGAGCTAAAAGAACTTTTACTTTTATGTAACCTTCAACTTCATTCATTGATTTCAAGTGTAATGACTCATTAACTCCAAGATTAGACAAAAGGATTGCGGCATCACTCTCTGCATTCCAACCACCTTTTTCTTCGTATATTGCTTGGAGCTCCCCTACTCTCTCTCCATCTTTATCATTGAAATCTGATTTAGAGTAAATGTTTTCCATTTCATTCTTAATATCGTACAGTATCTTATTTCCTCTTAAAACTGTATCAATTATTGTGTATTCATTATGAGAATTGTGATCTTGTTCAAGAACAGACAATCTTTTACCTGTTTCTAAAGAAATATTTCCACTGTTTGCTTCCATTTTACCCGATAAAATTTTTAGAAAGGTAGATTTTCCTGAACCATTAGCACCAATAATCCCAAAACAATTTCCTGGTGTGAATTTAATGTTTACGTTGTCAAAGAGAATTTTTTTCCCAAATTGGACCGATAAATTAGAAACAGAAAGCAATTTATATTTTTATAGTGAGGCAAAATTACATAATTTGTAATGCATTTCACAATTGTTATTTGAATTTCAAAATGATAAATCATTTCTACAAATCTTTATTCTGGATTTTAATATTATGTTTAATTATTAGTTGTAACAAAAATGAAATCAAATCTAAAACAGCATATTTTAGAGGCGAAATTATTAATCCATCTTCTGATAACGTCTTATTATATAGTGATAACAAGATTATTGATACTCTGAAATTATCTCCCGATAAACGTTTTTTAAAAAAATTTGACCCCATTGATTATGGTTTATTCAAGATGGAGCACCTTCCTGAAAATCAAATGATCATTATTGAATCTGGTGATTCTATTTTGGCAAGGGCGAATATGTCTGACTTCAATGGATCTTTGTTCTTTAGCGGGAAAGGAGCTGCAAAAAACAACTTCCTAATGGAGACGTATCTAAAGCTTCAAAATGAAATTTCATTTTTATCCTCTAAATATTCCCTAACAGGTGAAAACTTCAATAAAATTATTGATTCTTTGTATCTGGAAAAGTATGCTATCTGGAAAAATCTAATTGATAAAAATAATTTTTCAAATTTTACTAAAAAAATAACCGAAGCTTCTTTTAAATATCCCTACGCAAATAGAAAAGCTAGGTATGCATTAATAAGAGGGAAATCAAAAAATATAAAAACTGATAGTTCATATTTTATTTATAGGCAAAAATTAAATTATAATGAAGAAAAATTATCATTCTTTGAACCATATATTAGTTATTTGATGAGCTATTTAAGTCTTGAAGCCCTTGAGGATGACCAAATTTTTTATAAAGCAAAAAATAATACAGATTTTAATATCAAGAGGATTGAAGTTATAAAGAAAAGAATTAGTAATATTAAATTAAAAAATATACTTGCAAGAGCAGTTGCATATGAAGAAATAATGAACTCTAATAATCAAAATTCACATGAGAAATTTTTAGATTCATATTCTTCAATTAATCCTAATCAAGAATATTATAATGAAATAATATCTCTAAATAATTCTTTAATGCAGATGAGAGCTGGTAGACCTTTACCAATAGTAATGCTCGAAAATAATAAAGGCAAGGTCATTACAAGCAATAAGGCTTTTATGGGCAAAAAAACGGTTCTTTACTTTTGGTCTCAAACTCAAATGAATCATTTCAAAAGAAATGAGGAAAGAGCAAAAGTATATAAAGAAAAGTTTCCTGATTATAGATTTGTTGGGATTTCAATTCAACCTTACAATCAACTAGTAAGGAATTATCAGGAACTTATGAATATAAATGTTGGGAATCAATTAGCTCTGGTTAACTACCAAACAACTACTAGTGAATGGGTTATAAATCTTTTAAATAAAGGAATTATTTTAGACAAAAACTGTATTATTCTTGAGGGATTTGGAAATTTTGGTTATGAAAAAAGTTTTGAAAATCTTTTAAAAAAGCATTACAATATAAATTAATGTCTTATTGTTTAGAAGTAAATAGAAGAAAATTGACATGTCATCATAAATACTATCATGACAATATTTATGGTTTCCCTTGTAAAAATGATAATGAAATCTTTGGAAGACTAGTTTTGGAAATAAATCAAGCTGGATTGTCATGGGATATTATTTTGAAAAAGGAAAAAACTATTAAAAAAGCTTATAACAACTATTCATTTAATGAAATAGCAAAATTCGATGAATATGATATAAAAAGAATTCTGAATGATAAGGGAGTTATTAGAATGAGACGAAAAGTAATGGCGATAATATATAATGCTAATAAGGTTGTCTCTATAACCGAAAAACATAATAGCTTCAAAAGCTATTTAGATAAACATCATACACTTAGTTTATCAGGATGGGTATCACTGTTTAAGAAAGAATTCAAATTTGTAGGAAATGAGATATGCAAAGAATTCTTAACTTCAATAGGTTATTTAAAAGGAGCTCACAAAAAATCATGCCCTATTTATAAAAAAGTTATAAAAGAAAAACCAATGTGGAACTACAATTAATTACCTTTTTTGTGATCATCCAAAAACTTTTTAAGCCCACTATCAGTAAGTGGATGATTTAGTAAACCTACAATTGAAGATAAAGGAGCAGTGACAATATCTGACCCGATTTTAGCACAATCAATAATATGCATATTATGTCTTATTGAAGCTGAAAGAATTTCTGTTTTAAAGTTATAATTATCAAAAATTTGACGTATTTCTGATATTAAAAATAACCCATCAGATGATATATCATCTAATCTGCCAATAAAAGGAGAAACGTAATTAGCTCCGGCCTTAGCAGCAAGTAATGCTTGACCAGGAGAGAATATTAAAGTACAATTTGTTTTGATATTATTATTTGAAAAGTATTTTAATGCCTTTACTCCGTTTTTAGTCATTGGAATTTTAACAACAATTTGATTACTTATTTTAGATAAACGATTACCCTCTTCAACCATACCGTCAAATTCAGTAGAGATAACCTCAGCGGATACATCTCCGTCGACTATTTCGCATATTTTTTTATAATGACTAATAATATTAGAATCACCGGTTATTCCTTCTTTTGCCATCAAACTTGGATTAGTAGTAACGCCATCTAAAATTCCTAAGTTCTGAGCTTCAGTTATCTGCTCAAGATTGGCTGTATCAATAAAAAATTTCATTTTTAACTATATTTTATAATGGTTCATTATTAATTTTTGATATAATTTTTCGGGTAATATCTTTTTTAAAGATATACTAAACTTTTGTAAAAAATGACCTACTATATAATGAATTCCTGGGTTTTTTCTTTTTATAATTTTAAGTGTCAACTTTGCAACTTCTATTGGATCTCTTGATTGTTTATCCATATTATATTTAACAGTTTCGGAAAATTTTTTATATCTACTATAGTAAGGTGAGTTAATATTTAAATTGGTTTTCATTCTTTTATCAAAGATTCCGGTTCTATAATCTCCAGGTGCTATATTTACAACTCTAATTCCAAAATCTTTAAGTTCCATATTGAGGGATGCTCCTAAACATTCCATTGAATATTTGCTTGCAGAGTAAATACTTCCAAATGGAATATTATTATAACCAGCTATTGAAGTTATATTTACAATCATACCACTTTTATTTTTTCTCATAGAAGGAAGTACAGCCTGAATTAAATCAATATGTCCAAAAAAATTTGTGTCGAATAAATGTTTGGCATCTTTAATTGACATTTCTTCTATAGGGGCAACAAAACCAGAACCAGCATTATTTATTAAAACATCAATTTTACCTTCTATGGATAATACTTTTTCAACAAGCTTTTTTGAATCCTTAAATGTGGTCAAATCATACTTTAGTAATTCTAGTCCCTCAAAACCAGAATACTTTGTTGGATTTCTAGATGTCCCATACACTTTAAAGTTATTGGATGATAAAAGTTTTGCAATGTAGCGTCCAAAACCTGTTGATGCACCAGAAATTAAAATAACTTTTTTCATTTA
>CENJ01170879.1_pt1 | contig 11376 bp, 10 predicted proteins | sample 356161 | NCBI WGS metagenome assembly CENJ01 (sample SAMEA2619531, study PRJEB7988) | marine metagenome | biome: marine biome (ENVO:00000447); feature: surface water layer (ENVO:00002042); material: "saline water (ENVO:00002010), including plankton (ENVO:xxxxxxxx)" | depth 5 m
TACTTAGATTTTTTATTGCAACTTCTTGGTCAATGCCTAAGAGTAAACAGGCGCCAAATGCCGCCGTCAAATTATACGCATTAAAGACACCACTCAATGCATAGTAAGCTTGGGAGCCGTTTACTTCCAGAAGCATCGATCTAAAGTCTTGTTCTATTAATTTACTTTTAAAATCTGCTTGAGCTTTCATGGCATAACTATATTTGGTAGCTTGGGAATTTTGAACCATTATCTTACCGTTATTGTCGTCTCTATTAAATAGGGCAAACGCCTGGGGTTTTAGCCACGTAAATGCCTTTTGTTTGGCATTTCTATAGTGGTCAAAGGTCTTGTGATAATCTAAATGATCATGGCTAAGATTGGTAAAAATCATGCCATCAAAGTCTAGACCATAAATTCGATTTTGGTCTATTGAATGACTGCTTACCTCCATAAAAACAAAATCACAGCCCCTTTTTTCCATTTTCTGCATGGTGCTATTTAAAGCTATGCTGTTGGGCGTGGTGTGGGTTGCATCAAACACATCATTTTCTATTGCCACCTTTATGGTGCTAATCAACCCCACAGAGTAGCCCATTTCAGTAAAGCATTGGTATAAGATGCTTGCAATACTTGTTTTTCCGTTGGTACCTGTAACACCCACTAGACTCAGCTTTTCACTTGGTCTTCCAAAAAAGTTAGATGCCATATGTGCAAGTGTTTTGCTGCTGTTTTCAACTTTTAAATAGCAAATACCGTGGAGTATAGTTTCTATGGATTCTTGATATACGATACATTTAGCACCCTTATCAATAGCTTGTTGAATAAAATCATGTCCGTCACTTTGCAGTCCCTTTACGGCGACAAAACAGCCTCCTTTTTGCACCTCTCTAGAGTCCAAATGAATAGAAGAAATAATTTGATTTATATCACCATCTACCCTGCGCATTTGTAAATCTCCTATCAACTCCTTGATTGTAATAGTGTTTACTTTCATCGTCGTTTTAACACCAATTTTAAAGTGGAACCAGAATTTATTTCGGAGCCGACATGTGGAAGCTGATCAACCACTTTGCCCCTCCCAGTGGCTTGGACTTTCAAACCTAATTTGTGCGCTATATGACTTGAAGTTGCTAAACCCAAATTATAAAAATTTGGAACCAATAACTTCTCAAAAGAGGAATCAATTGATAATTTTTCTGCGCCAAATCTGTAAATTTTGCCGTGCATTGTTTTACCCATACTAAGGTCCAATTCATCGGCAATCTTCTTCAGGTCTTCACTAAATGCGTATAAATGGGGCACGTATGTTGTGTCCTTACTCCATGGGTTATATAGATGTAATGAATTGGTTTTTTGAGCTATTTCTTTGAAAATTGGTAGAGCAACTGATGCACCATAAAATTGCCCCATACTTGGTTTATTGACCACTACAATACAAGAATATCTAGGCTCATCTGCCGGGAAATACCCAACAAAACTGGCATTGTATTTTTTTTGACTATAAGGTGCAATTAAGGCCGTACCTGTTTTACCAGCACATGAGAAACTCAGATCATTTAAACCCCTACCGGTGCCATTTTCTACAACGCCTTTCAACACTTGGTTAATTTTTTCTGCAGTGGCTTTGGAACATATTCGCTGTGGTTTTTGCACCGGATATTTTTTGACTATTTTACCAAAGCTTGATAGGTGGCTAATCAAAGTAGGTTTCACCCAATTCCCTTTATTGGCAATTGCATTCACAAAAGCCAAAAGTTGCAATGAGGTCAATTTCAATTCATAACCAATACTCATCCATGGCAAGGTGGTAAGCGACCAAGTCGTGTTGTCAGGCGAATAAAATGTCGGCGATGCTTCACCTTTAATTTGGACCCCTGTTTTGTTCATTAATTGCGCATTTTTAATATGTGTTAAAAATTTCCTGGGTTGTTTTTTGTAATACCGATTAATCAACTTGGAAGTCCCTACGTTTGAAGACTTTTCAATTACTTCCTTAAAACTCATTAAACTATGCTCTCCCTTTTCGGAATCAAGCATTTTTCTACCATAAAAATTTGTTTCACCCAGTTCCGTATCAATAGAATCATCAAGGTCTACATAACCGTCTTCAATCAAAGCCATCATTGACATAATTTTGAAAGTTGAACCAGGTTCATAACCCTCTCCAATCGCATAATTAAATCGCTCTGCATACGCATCATTTGCTTTTGTAAGGTTTGCAATGGCTTTTATATGGCCGGTTTTTACGTCCAATACAATAGCAGTTCCATGGTGCGCTTGGTGTTTTTCTAATCCTTTATATAGTGCGTTCTCAACAATATCTTGCATCTGAATATCTAAATGTGTATACAGATCATATCCTTCTTGTGGATCAACAACATTTTCTGCATTGATTGGTCTATATCCGCCAGCAATTTTTTGATACAGCTTTTTTCCGTTAAGCCCTTTTAATTCTGTGTTAAAGGTTCTCTCAATCCCTGCGCCCCCAACTTGTGACCTATAAAAGCCAATTGTTCGAGAAGCTAACATTCCAAAAGGTTTTTCGCGGGTTGTAAACTCTTCAATAATCAGTCCGCTTTTGTATGTGCCTTGCTTAAAAACAGGCAATTTTTTTATCTCTTTAACTTGAAGATAACTTGCTTTTCGCATAAGCAAATCATAACGAGCTCGAGTCCTAAATGCATTTTTAAAAAAATTTTTATAGGCCAAAGTGCTCCGATTACCTAAGATTTTAGAAAAGGACGTGGAAAACAGATTCTGATAATTGATAAAGGAGTCCCGATTCATGACCGTAGCATCAAAATGAAGTTTATAAAAAGGAATTGAGCTAGCAAGAAGTTCACCATTTGAAGCGTAAACGTTGCCTCTTCTAGCATCAATCTCCATATATTTTAAGGTAAGGCTGTCTGCCTTGTTAAGCCAATAATCTTTTTCGGAGAACTGGAGATCTCCAACAGAAAATATCAGTAGCCCTCCGAAAGCTATTGATCCACCTAAAACAAGCAACATTCGCCACAATATGTCTTTTCGAATATTGCTCATTTCTGTTTTTTCAAAAGAGTTGGTGGGGTGGATGGGATTATCAACTTTCTTTCGCTTAGCTGCTTTTCTAGATTGGTCCTTTGGGTTCTTTGCATTAACTCTGATTTGCGGGCCAAATGCTCAAATTGTAGATTCTTGACTTCCTTTTGAGCTTTTTGTGTCTTTCTTGCAACTCCATCAATACTATGCCCTACAAAAACAGAAAAGGCAATTAAAGATGCTATAAATATGATGAATGGTATGTCAAAAACTTCTTCGATCTTCATATTTTATTTTTAATAGCAACCCGAAGTTTTGCGCTTCTAGATCTAGGGTTTTTTCGGATTTCACTCTCTGATGCTAAGACAATCTTCTTTGGGTTTGGAACAAAAGGTCTCCGCTGAACCCCAAAATCATCTTTTACTTGTACACCATCTAGATTGCCTGTTTGAACGAAGTTTTTTACTAGCCTATCTTCAAGAGAATGATATGAAATGACCACCATTCGGCCTCCTTCTTTCATTACGCCGGGCAGTTGTGTGAGCAAACTTTCCAGCGAAGTAATTTCTTGATTCACTTCAATTCTTATTGCTTGAAATACTTGTGAAAGGTATTTATTAACTCGGTTTTTCTGAATTGCATAATTTTCAGCTAAATTCTTTAGCTCCCCGGTAGTATTTATAGGCGCGATATTTCGCTCTAAAATTATTCTTCTTGCTAAGGCATATGCGTTATTTATCTCACCATATCTTTTAAAAACCTTGGCCAAGTCATCAACAGAGTAATTATTGACAACTTGCCATGCAGATAAATTGGCATTTTGATTCATACGCATATCCAAAGCTCCATCATTCCTAAAACTAAAGCCCCTCCCCCCATCATCTATTTGATAGGATGAAACACCTAAGTCCGCAAGAAGACCATCTAAGGGCAACATGTCATAATAAGAAAGGAATTGTTTTAAATACTTAAAGTTTGATTTGACCAAAATCAAGTTGTTATCTTTCCACTTATTTTCAAGTGCATCATTGTCTTGATCAAAAGCAAGCAATTTTCCTCCTGATATTTTATTTAGAATTTCTCTTGAATGACCTCCACCCCCAAATGTCACATCCGCATAGTTGCCCTCAGGATTTATCGATAAAAAATCGATACTTTCCTTAAGCATAACCGGCGTATGGTATGGGCTATTCATTTTGATCTAGATTGCCCATTACCTGATCGGCCAATTCTGACAAATCGTCTGGACTAATTTCTTGTTGCAGATTAAATTCTTTTTTATCCCAAAGCTCAATTTTATTGTCAAAAGAAGAAAACACTACCTCTGAGTGGATGTGAGCATATTGCTGCAGGCGTTTAGGAATTAAAACTCTACCTGCTTTATCTATAGTCAAAATGGTCGCCCCGTTTTGAAACAACCTTTTTAACTTTCTATGTTTTGGATTGAAATTACTGAGTTTATCCAGCTTGGCCAACTCTACTTCCCAAGATTGCTTGGTAAACAGTGTAAGACAATTGTCAAGCCCACGATTGATGACCAATATATCTTGAGCATCATTGGGGATTTGACGCTTCAAACCTGAAGGGAGAATCACTCTGCCTTTGGCATCTAACTTAGCTTCGTATTCCCCAATGAATCTTGTCACAAACGATTGTTATTCTTTTAACGCTGCTAATATAGGACGTCTAATTCCCACTTTTTACCACTTTAAGACACTTTTTTACAAAACATATCCACAATTATGGTTTATTAACACTTTTTTGTGGAAAAAGTAGCATTAAAATACTTTTAACGCTAAATCTATAATAAAAATCTAAAATTATGGTGGGTGAAGGTGGGAGAACCTTTTATATATTGGCTTAAACCGGAAATTTTGTCACGGCTTCAGTGAATCTTTTTTGAACCTCTTTTTGACCAATTACCGAAAGTATTTCAAAGATTGGTGGGCCGCCTGCCTTTCCTGTCACTGCTAGGCGCATTGTTGGCATAACCTGACCAATACCAACATTTTTTTCCTCTATCAGTTGATGAAAAAGTTGATGAAGATTTTCTGCATTGTATTCCTCTAATTGGTTTGCTTTATTTAAAAATTCTTTACCAAACTCAACGCCTACTGTCTTCCATTTCTTTTTCATTGCTTTAGAATCATATTCAATGGGTGGACTAAAAAAATATTCACCTTCTTGTAAGAATTCATGAATGAAATTGGCTCTTTCTTTAATCATGGGAATTATTTTGAGTAGGTATTCGTCGTTCTTTTGGATATTATTGGACTTCAAATACGTACTAAAATCATCCAAAATTTCTTTTTCGGGTTTTTGTATAATGTATTGGTGATTAAACCACTTGGCTTTATCAATATCAAAACGGGCCCCAGCTTTATTTACTTTAGAAAGCGAAAATTCATTTACCAAACTGCTTAACGAAAAGATTTCCTCGTTGTTGGAACTGTGCCAACCCAATAACGCCAAAATATTAATGACAGCTTCAGGCAAGTAACCTTCTTCTCTATAGCCCATGCTCATTTCTCCTGTAGATGGGTCTTTCCATTCGATTGGAAATACTGGGAAACCCAATCTATCTCCATCTCTTTTACTCAATTTCCCTTTACCTTCAGGTTTAAGAATTAAGGGTAGGTGTGCCATTTTTGGCATTGTATTTTCCCACCCTAAAAATTTATACAGCATTACGTGAAGCGGAGCTGATGGCAGCCACTCTTCACCTCTTACAATATGCGTGATTCCCATAAGATGATCATCTACAACATTTGCCAGGTGATATGTTGGCAATCCATCACTTTTGAGTATTACTTTATCATCTATTTGATTAGATTGAACGCTTACATATCCTCTTATCTCGTCATGAAATTTTATTTCCTCTTTTCGTGGCATTTTTATTCTCACTACATATTCAGCTCCTTCCGCCATTCGCTTTTCTACTTCGTCCTTGCTGAGTGTAAGACTATTTTTCATACTCATTCTTGAGGTTGTATCATAGCGTGGCTGCATTCCAGTTTTTTTCATTCGCGCACGCATTTGTTCCAATTCGTCGACTGTATCAAAGGCATAGTATGCATCTCCTTTCTCAAGTAATTGTGTTACAAAAGGTTGATACATTTCCTTCCTTTCCGATTGTCTGTATGGGCCAAAATTTCCGCCAATCCCAGGACCTTCATCTGGCGATATACCCAACCAAGAAAGGGACTCTTTGATGTATTGCTCTGCACCCTCTACAAACCTAGTTTGATCAGTGTCTTCAATTCTAAGGATAAAATCCCCTTGATTTTTTTTAGCAAGTAGATAATTATATAGGGCTGTTCTTACCCCACCTATGTGAAGTGGACCTGTCGGACTTGGTGCAAAACGTACTCGAACTTTGCTCATATTTATGCAAAAAAACGTTTTGAATTGTGGACTGCCTAATTGCTATCAATAATTCTTTTTTTTGCCCCTTTTGCTTTAAGTTCAATTGCCCTTTTGTATTCCTTGTTTTTATGAAATGTTGTCGCCATTTCGTAATACTCAAGTGCATCTTGTATTTGTCCTGAACGATGATAAATTTCACCCAATTTTAATGAGGATTTTGCCGCAAAACAGCGGGGTAGACTAGTACCTATTTCAATGGCTTTTTTGTAATATTTGATTGCGTCATCCTTGTTTTTTAACTGTCGACTAAGTTGTCCCATTCTATAATAGTATTCTGCTTGGAAGGTCTTATCTGTTAACGATGAAATCTTAACGGTTTGGAGTATGGATTGTGCTTCTTGAGTATAACCACCGTCCCATAAAATACGGGTGTGTAATAGCTTCTTATTTAGTGAATAATGTGCTTCTTTTTGGGCTTGTAGATCTCTCTCTGTCCTTAAATTTGTCAAGCTAATTAGCTTTTGTTTTGTTGTTTCATATCGAAATTCGTCACCGTTCAAAAAATACCACCAAGACAATTTTTGCAAAGTGCTTGCTGCAAATTTTTGTTTGTTTTTGGATTTTAAAAATTGTAAAAATCTCTCCTCGCAGCGCGCGTCTAATCTATACAAATAGGTGAGCCCCAAATAATAATATAATATCGGAAATTCATTTTTTCTTTCTTCCAAGTAAGAAACAGACTGGAAGACTTCCTCATTTTTCTTTATTTTTTGTGCAACTATGGTCTTCAAATAAATATCCATGAGGTTTATTTCGTCATTACTGCCATTTGATTTGATTGTATTCCAAGATTTTTCCGGATTATTTTGGATGTGTAATTCTAGTAAAGCTAGCCAATATGTAGCTTCTTTTATAAGCCAGTAATTTGCCTTATTTTCATTGGTTTTAATTTTACTCAGCTTGCTTAATGCGTCTATTCCTTGGTCCACATCTCCTTCATATCCTATTGCATTTGTTGCCCATAAATACTTTTTTGGTATGGCACCAAAAAGGGTATTAATTACACCAAGTGATTTTAGAGGTAGCAAAAAATTTTTATCCAAATCCAATGATCTACGTAAATTCTGCTTGGCTAGATGCAATGCCCTTGCTGACTTTATATAGTCTGAAAATTGAAATGCGAGCCATGCTTTATGAAATTGTATTTCTCCTTCAAAAAAGTATTTATACTTGGGCAACACATTTTTAGACCTAATTAGGTCTATTTGCTTGTCAATTTCTTTTAGGGAACTTTCAAAGGAATTGAGATTTGGGGTGCAAAATTGGCCAAACACTTCTACTTTGGCAATAAGGTATTGCGTCCATATATTTTCCCTAGATAAATATTCGATTGCTTTTTTAGCCTCAACAATCTTCAAATCATATATAAAGTATTGTACTTCCTTATGCTGGATTGTATAAGGGTTTTGTGCAAATGAGGCTAGTTGAATGCTTAGGAGAAGAAGAAATATATTTTTCTTTTTCAAGAATACAAAAGAAGGACTTCTGCATGGCAAAAGGCCTGGTTTTTTGATTTTATTTCAACTGGAGGACGTAAGCATCTTCAAGCCCAGAAGGTTTCAATCCTTCGATAAATACAAACCCTTTTTTATTTTTTATCATTTGCATCAATTGCTCAGTAGAATTCACTTTTTGTTTGTCTATTTTGGTTATTATGAATCCATTTGGAACGCCTTTTGACGCAAATTCACTCTTTGCCACCTTCTTGATTCTAACGCCATTTCGAATGCCCATATTTAGCTTTTCTTGTCTAGATAAATTTTCAAAAGTAGCTCCAAGAACTTCTCTTTCGTCTCTACTAACCTCTTGTTTAAATTTTTCTTCACCTTCTCTTGTGAGAAGTTTTACCTTTTTGGTGAAGTATTTCCCTTCTCTCAAAACAGACACCAAAATTTCATCTCCTGGATAATGTTTACTTATCTCTTCTTGTAGTTGTGATGAGCTATTTAATTTTTTTTCGTCAATTTTCAGAATTACGTCACCTGATTTAATCCCAGCCTTATCCGCTGCTTTACCCTCAATTACCTCAGGAACGAATACACCTTCAAGTTTCTCTATTCCTTTTTCTTTTGCTAGTTCGGCAGTCAAATCTTGAATTTTCACCCCTAGAACAGCTCTTTTTACTTCCCCAAATTTGAGCAAATCATCGAGAATTTTTTTGGCAATATTTACAGGAACAGCAAATGAATAGCCAGCATAACTTCCAGTTTTAGAAGCAATAGCTGTATTTATTCCTATTAACTCCCCTTGCGTATTTACTAATGCTCCTCCACTATTCCCTGGATTAACTGCTGCATCAGTTTGTATAAAATTTTCTATTGCCCATTCTCCTCCATTTTGCCTCAATAAATTTATATTCCTCCCTTTTGCACTAACAATGCCAGCAGTAACCGTAGAGGTTAAGTTGAAGGGATTCCCAACAGCAATTACCCACTCTCCGATTTCTAAATTATCCGAATTCCCAAAAGGTAAAAAAGGCAATTCCTTTTCCTCTATTTTCAATAGGGCTAAGTCAGTTTCAGGATCTGTACCAACCAATTCTGCCGAGTAGCTGCGTTTATCATTCAGAACAACTTCTATTTCAGCTGCGTTGTCAATAACATGGTTATTGGTGGCTATAAAACCATCCGCTGTAATAAAAATACCTGAACCGGAAGCAACTTGAGGACCCTGTTGGCGGAATCTTGGATCAAATAACTCAAATGGATTTCCTAAATCTTCAAAGCCGCTGGCAGGGTTTGACTTAAGTTTGGTTTTGATGTGCACTACTGCTGGTGTGGCAAACTTTGCAACTTCTTTAAAATCCAAGTTTAGACCTGACAATTTTTGCATGTCTGAGGTGAAGTAACTCGCCTGTTTTTCTTGAATAGTTTGAGAATCTTGTTTTTTAAGAAAATAATTTTGAATGCCCAATGCCAAACTTGCACCTAAGAAGGCAAAAAGCAAAATTGCTGCTATTTTTTTCATTTTAATTTTAATACGTAAACAATATTTGTGCCGAAAAGATCTTTTTTAGATTCTTTCTTTTGATATTTGTAACGTGCAACTTATCGAAAAATTTTGTCATGTTAAACCAATCGACAAAAACTAAGTTGACATCATCTACCAATGAGTCTTTTTAAAAGGCATAGCGAAACAAAAATTGTGGAATTGATCAAACAAAGAGACGAGTCAATTTTGCCTTATATCTTCAAAGAATATTATACCCTGGTGAGGAATTTTGTTCTGAAGCACAATGGAGATGAAGATGAAGTAGAGGATGTTATGCAAGAAACTGTAATCGCTATTTGGAAAAATATTTCAAATACCAACTTTCATCTTACCTCTAAACTTGGCACCTACATATTGGCAATTGCAAAAAATATTTGGTTTAAGAAACTTCGTAAAAGAACAAAAATGACAAAAGTAAATTTTGATAGGTCTGAGGCTTCAAGTTCTACGGAGGAGTACAACCCAAAAATAGATTTAATTACAGATTTGGTAAAAGACCTTGATGAAACCTGTAAATTACTTTTAACTTATTTTTATTTTGATGGGATGAAAAATGAAGAAATAGCTGAAAAAATGTCATTAAAAAATACAAATACTGTAAAAAGTAAAAAATATCAATGCATGAGAAAGTTGGAGGATTTGGTAAAAGCTTCATACAATTGGGAAGATTTTTTTTAATTGATTTACTTATGATAGAATTCTACTATAAATAAGCAGGATGTCAATAAACGAGGAAACATATGACTTAATTGATGCTTACTATAAAGGTGAGCTTTTTGGAGAGAGTCTTGACATTTTTCATGCCAAAATGAAAAACGATCCTGCATTCAAATTAGCATATGAGAAGCGAATTCTGCTCATTAAAGCAATTGAAAGAAATAAAGAAAATGAGTTAAAAAAATTGTTAAAAAGCGAAGGAAAAGTTGAATACTTTCAAAATGTTTGGAGCACAAAATGGGTAATCGCTTCTAGTATAATTGTTTTGATATTTTCTATTGCATATTTACTCATTGATTTAAACAAAACTGATCATATAACTATTTCAGAAAGTCGTCAGCCACCTAAACCAGTGGCCACTGTTGACAGCATTCAAAAACAAATATCAGACAGTATTATAGCTTCAGACAGTCTTACTGATCACCTTGTTGTTATCGATCAATATATTGAAGAAGAGGAATCAATAATGACGCAAGAAATAAAAATGCCTCAGCCAGCTCAAATTGAAATTGTTGAAGATGACGAAATTCCAGAAGAAAAATTTGAGATGGATAAGGAAACACCTAAGGCAATAAACCTTGAAGTAATAGAAAAAATTGTTGCAGACAGTTTGCTGTTTGTTACAACTATTCAAGCAACCATCTTCTCAACAAACACCGAAACCTTTTATAAGGATTCAAAAAGAAAAAGAAGGAATAAAGAAGCGTCCCAAAAAAAATCAAGTACATTCCAACAGATAAAAGTTGAATATTGGAAATCTTCCGTTTATGATCGAGGTTATAAATTTTTCAGTAATAGACTTCAACTTTTTGGCATAAACCCTAGCACAGCCATTGAGATTATGGGATTAGAAAAGACTTTTTTCCTTAAAAAGGATGGAACCTTGTACAAATTACTGCCGAATTCTACCTTCCAAAATTTACTTATCGAAACCAATCCTAAAATCATAGAAAAGTTAAATTATGAACCTTGATTTTTGGAAATACCATGGAGCTGGAAATGATTTTATAATCATTGACAACTGGGAAAAATCTATAACCCTTTCAAATGATGTTATAAAAAATGTATGCAATCGTCATTTTGGTATAGGTAGCGATGGGTTAATTCTAATTCAGCAACATCCAACACTGGATTTTGAGATGATTTTCTACAACCCAGATGCTAGCCAAAGCTTCTGCGGAAATGGCAGCAGATGTGCTGTCCAATTTGCACTTGACCAAAAAATAATCAAAAAAAAAA
>CENJ01156335.1_pt1 | contig 11375 bp, 10 predicted proteins | sample 356161 | NCBI WGS metagenome assembly CENJ01 (sample SAMEA2619531, study PRJEB7988) | marine metagenome | biome: marine biome (ENVO:00000447); feature: surface water layer (ENVO:00002042); material: "saline water (ENVO:00002010), including plankton (ENVO:xxxxxxxx)" | depth 5 m
GTAAAGGCCATGCCCTCACCGCAGGCGGATTCCACGCGCTCGCCGTTCAGGAGGCCTTCAAAGTCTACTTTAACCGCGTCGCCCTCGGCCGCCGGCCGCTCTGCCGCTTCTTGGGTGGCATGCTGCTGTCGCAGCCGCTCGATCATATCCTCCAAATCTGCATCCGTGATTTCCGCCATAGGTCGCTTAACGGTGACTTTGTCAAAGGGCGCTAGATCAATGGAGGGATAGACCTCAAAGGTCGCGGTGAATTCCAGGTCAATGCCCGGGTCCATCTTGACGACATCAAGCTTTGGTGAACCGGCAGGATTGACCTCCTCTTGGCGGACCGCCTCAACAAAGCTGCTTTGCATCAGCTCTCCGGCAACCTCCATTCGAACGGCCTGCCCGTAGCGGCGACGCACTTCCTTAAAGGGCACCTTTCCCGAGCGGAAGCCCGGCAGTTTGACGTTAGCCCGGGCCTGTTCGAGCCTGCTGGTGATTTCATCTTCGAACTTTGTGCTGTCGATAGATATGGTCAAGCGCCTTTCGAGGCCACTCAAAATCTCAATAGATACGTTCATTTTTTCTTAATCGAGGTAAAAAAGGAGGGAGGGGCGAGCACGATGGACCTTGCTATATTGCCCTCCCGTAAGGCCTTCATAGTGCCGACGGCATCGCATAAAATCAATGCCGACGGTGGCTGGATGGGGTGGCGCTCCGGCCAGCACCCGGCACGGGCAGACACTCTGTAGGCCGTGCTGTCCTCCAGGGTTCAGCCCGGGGACCGCCCTTTAGCGCTTTGGGCAGATCACTCGCCCTCGGAACAATAAGAATGAGGTTTTAATGCAGACCACCCACAACGACGCCGCTCCAGCGATACGGCAAAGACTGACTCGGTTGCTCCTGGGGACAGCGCTTCTGACCTGCGTCGTCACGCCCGTGTTCATAACGGCGGCGGAAGACCCGCACAACGCCTTTATCGAAATCTTCCCGACCGGAGCAAAGCAGGACAGCCTCGGGATTGCGATCAAGGACAATATCGACATCGCGGGCCGGGTGACCTCTGGGGGCTCTCTCGCCTTGGCCAACAACGTAGCCCCCGACGATGCCCATTTGATCGAGAACCTGCGTCAAGCCGGTTTTCACCTTTTCGGTAAGACCAATCTCTCGGAGTGGGCCAACTTCAGGTCCATCAAATCCGTGAGCGGTTGGTCCAGCCTGGGTGGCCAAACCACCCACGTCCTCGGTGCTGAATACAACCCCTGCGGCTCCAGCTCGGGCTCCGCCGTGGCCGTGGCGGCGGGCATGGTCCGGGTCGCCGTCGGCACCGAGACCAATGGGTCCATCACCTGCCCTGCCTCGGTGAGCGGCATCGTGGGCATGAAGCCAACCCTGGGCTTGGTCAGTCGAGACGGCATCATACCCATTGCCGCCTCTCAGGATACGGCAGGACCCATGGGCGATAGCGTTGCCATTGTTGCCCGCGCCCTGGAGGCCATGGCGGGATATGATGCCGAAGATTCGCGCACCGCAGACATTCCCTCGGACTTCGACTTCAACCTGGTGGATGCCACCAACACGGCAAGCCTTGCCGGTAAAAAATTTGGCCTGCTGGATTCAGGGCGCGAGAACGAACAGGGCCAGCGCTTTCTGAATGAACTGACGCGCATGATCGAACATCTGGGTGGCCAGGTGATCGCCATCGACGACAGTCGACGCTATCCCTCGGACGCGGCCTACTTCCTGCTGCTTTACGAATTCAATCTGGGTCTCGAGAGCTACCTGCGGACTGCGTCTGAGCCGAAGAAAACACTCCAGGCTTTAATCGACTTCAATAACCAAAATGCGGCCACGGTGATGCCCCACTTCGGCCAGGAAATTTTTCTTCAATCCCTGGCGGCAGCCGGCAAGAGCCGCCAATACAGTCAGGCTTTGACCGACATTGAAAAAACCCGTCGCGCCACCCTCCGCCTCTTCCAGGCCAATGAGCTGGATGGGCTGGTAGGTCTCACGCGAGGCCCAGCGTGGAAAATCGACTATGTCGGCGGTGACGATCGTGCCGCCGGGGCGGTACCCGACTTCGGTAACGGTGGTTTTGCGGCTATCTTAGGCATGCCGCATATTACCATTCCGGCCTTTCAGATAGAGGGATTCCCGGTAGGCCTATCCATTATCGGGCGCAAATGGAAGGATAAGGACATCATCGGCTACGCTGCCGCCCTGGAACGTCATATAAGGCTTGGAGCCCCACCCATAAGATGATTACGCGGATCAAGCATCACCTTCAGCCCGAAGAGGCCCACCGGGCGCGTGACCTGAGCATCGGTCTCCGCGAAAGGTTAGACCACCCACCGTGGGTACGTTGAGCCTACAGCGGCGGCTCCGCCGCTGGCATCGTTGGTTGGCCTTACTGACCGCCGTCCAGCTTTTGGCCTGGACGTTGAGCGGCATTTACTTTGCCTTCATCGACCTGGACTTTGTCAGAGGCACACACCATCGGCAGGCAGCTGAGCCTCTACCCCTAGACTTATCCACCTTCACTGCGACCCTTTCCCCAGGTACCGGCTATGCCTTCCATCAGCGCCTGCCCGATGAGTGGGTGGTCGGGATCGAGACCTCGCTGGGCATGAACTGGGTCACGACGGCAGGTTCGCCGGTCGAGCCGCTATCCGCTGAGGAGGCTCTGGCCCTAGGCCAGCGCCTCACGGATCTCAATCCGACAGAAGCTGAACTGGTTGCAGAGGCGGAGCCCGATGCCGAGTTTCGGGGCTACGCACTGCCCCTTTGGCGGCTTTGGAATCCAGACGCTCCCCGGACAGTTTGTTACCTGGACCCGAGGTCCGGGCAGGTGGTGGCCATTCGCAATGAAGCCTGGCGCATTTGGGATCTACTGTGGTCGCTGCACATCATGGACTATGACGACCGGGAGGACATCGGGACGATCCTGCTGAAGGTTTTTTCCCTCCTAGCCTTGGTCACTGCCCTCTTGGGCATCGCTCTCTATGTAGTGATTCCCAAAAAATGGCGTCGCGCTGGCACCAAGGGCTGATAGCATGCCCATGACGGGGGTAACGATGTGACGTCTTTCGACTATACCGAACACACCCTACCTGTCCGCGAGGACATCCCAGCGGCCTACCGCCAATTTTGGAGCGCGTTGGCGGCGCCAGGGACTTGGTGGACCGGGCATCAGCGGGTGGCCATCGCCGATGAAAGTCGACATGCTGGTGCCTGCCTGCTCTGCGCCGAGCGCAAGACGGCCCTCTCTCCCTACGGCGGTACAGAGAGGCACGCCGACACCTCCGACCTGACCGCCCGCGCCGTGGACGCTATTCATCGAATCATCACCGACCAAAATCGCATCACGCGCGCCTGGGTTCAGGACAACGCCGCAAACGGCCTGAGCCAGGAGGCCTATGTGGAGCTGGTGGGTATCGTGGTCACCGTGTTCAGCATTGACGAGTTTCATCGAGCCCTGGATATGCCGCTGGAACCCCTACCCCATCCCCTCGACGGTGAGCCAAGCCGCTATCGCCCGAGCATCCTGAGCCACGACATCGGATTCGTGCCCACCGTGCCGCCGGAAGGCGCCCTGGGTGAAGAGCGCGATCTCTGGCCGCTGGGGAAAACGGCCAACGTGGTACGGGCGCTGAGCCTGGTGCCCAACGCCCTGCGCGACTGGCGGAGCGTGGCGGCTGTGCAATATCTCGCCCTGACGGACATGGGCCACTACGGAGCCTTCCGAGGACGATCCCTTCATCGAATGCAAATGGAACTCATCGCTGGCCGTGTCTCTGCCGTTAACGAGTGTTTTTACTGAACCAATGCCCATGCGGCCATGCTCCGTGTGAGCGCCAAGATCTCCAACAAAGATATCGATATCCAGGCTCTTGCCGGGGACCCAGCATCGGCCAATGTGGCGATGCCCCTTGGCGCTGAACTGATGCGGTTTGCCGAGAGCCTGGCACAACGCGATGGGCCGGCCCTGGGGGTGGCCCGTCAAACCCTATTGGAGGCCGCAGGTCCTGAGGTTTTGGTGGATGCCGCCGGCGTTGCCGCAAATTTTCAGCGTATGGTGAGGATCGCTGACGCTACTGGAATACCCTATGATGATATGGGTTCGGAGATGGGCAAGCAGATTCGCAAAGACCTAAACCTTGACGCCTTTGTCAGTGCTCAACACTCCCACCCAAGCGAGTGATCTTGGGCAACCTAAAATAACTCGGTCCAAGTAGGGTAAAGACAGCCGCCTATCCGGTTTATTTTGACTCCTGCGTTTTTTTTGAAACAATTTGCTGGCATCGTACGGGCGAGCGGCAGCCGCATCCGACAACGCCTAAGGTGTCTTCAATCGCCTGCAGGCAAAGCATTTAGGAAGATACAGTGAGCAAGCGAACTCCAAAGGCCTGGTCTAGAAGGCGATTTATGCAATCGGCAATCACGGTGACCAGTTCATTCACCGTGTTGCATGCCTGCGGCAACGGCGCAGGCTCTGGCAACGTAGCCGCGCCTTTGACGCCTCCGCCGAGCGGCTCAGGGCTAGACGACCCTGCATTGCCTTGGGATCAAGTCTTGGCGCCAGATTCTGCGGGGCTCCTAGACCTTCCGAACAGCCTCAGCTACCGCGTCGTTGCTGAACGAGGGACGATGATGGCCGACGGCCTGATGACCCCTCCGCGTCCAGACGGTATGGGTGCCTTCGACATCAGTGACAACGAAGTCGCCCTGGTCTGCAATCATGAAATAGGCGGCGAATATAGTTCGGGTGGCCGGGATGAGGCGATCAACCCTGAAACCGCCTACAACCTGGCCAGTGACGGCTCGGCATTATCTGGAGGCACGACCACCATTATCCTGGATGCGGAGTCATTAGACACCAAACGCGTTCACCGCAGCCTGGCCGGCACAGTCCGAAACTGTGCGGGTGGCGAGACACCCTGGGGTACCTGGATTTCCTGCGAAGAAACTGAAATCGACGAACACGGGTATGCCTTCGAAGTCGACCCGCGAGAGACAACCCTCGCTGGCTACAAACGTCTCACCGCCATGGGTAGATTCGAGCGGGAAGCCGTTGCCGTCGATCCAACCACCGGCATTTGCTTTCAGACCGAGGACGATCCCAGCGGACTCTTCTATCGATTCATACCCGATCAGATCAATCAGCTGGACGGTCCGGGCAGGCTCGAAGCGTTAATGATCAGGGCGTTCTCGGGCAGTACGGAATCTTTCCTCAGTGAGGGCGGAATCCTTGGGGAAACCTATGCCGCGGCCTGGGTCCCTATTGCAGACCCACAGGCCGCCGAGGAAAAAACTCGAGACCAAGGTGCGCAGCTCGGCGCCCACGCGTTCAACGGCGGTGAGGGGGTGATCGTCGATGACGAAAACCGCTTTGTCTACTTCGTTAACAAGCGAGGCGGTCAATCCAACTCTGGCCAAATTTGGCGATATCACCTGGAAACGGACGCCATCGAGTTGTTCTACGATTCTCCAGACCCCAGTGCCTACTGGGCAGGTGACAACATTTACATTGCCCCCTGGGGTGATCTATTGGTGTGTGAGGACCATGATCAGCAGCCCTGCCGCGTCATCGGCTTCCGCGCGGATGCCTCCAGTTACGTGCTGGCAAGCTGCCCGATCATTGGGGATGAACTGGCAGGGCTATGCTTTTCCAATGCGACCCAGACCATGTTTATCAACGTTCAAGGCTCTGGCAAGACACTGGCGATCAGCGGCGATTGGACCGCCATTGAGGCCTTTGCGCAGGCTTAGGCCCAATGGCCATCTCAGGGATGGCGTCGAGCGTCCAGAACTCAGCAAGAACCCTTCCTCGTGTTTCCCTCGTGTTTCCCTCGTGTTTCGTCAAAGCTGCCATCGGACTCTAGCCCCTATTCAGCTTTCTGCTCCGTCTGCGGGTAGTGAATGTCGAAGGGCTTGTTGGTTATGAATAAGGCGGTGACGGCATTGTCTTCTGTCGCGCCATGAAACATCAGTTCCCCTTCAGGGAACCAAATAAATTCTCCTGGCCCAAAATCGCCCTTGTGCGTGTTTAGGATGCCGTCCAAAACATAGAACCCGTGTGCACAGTTGTGCGTATGCCAGGTGTTAGTGAATCCAGCTTCGTAAATCAGCTTATCAACGGTCATGCCTGTTTCCGGATCGTTGAGCATGGGTTTCACGGGGATTTGCGCATTAAGCTCGGGTACATCGACTAGTTGAAACGGGACTGCGTGGGTATCTACATGCTGATAACCCTTGTCTATATCTTCCTGGTTCAAGATCACCAGGTCATGGGCCATGACCAGCGGGCAGATAAACAAGAGCGATGCGGCAAGTAAAAAACGTCCTTTGAGTGAAGCGAACATGGGTCTGGCCTTTTTTATTATTTGACCAGCACGCTATCAAAGGCCGGCAACCCGAGCAAATCGGCCCTGCCCAGCCTTAGTCAAAGACACGAACCTCTATCGTTAGCATTGATTGTGCGGAGCGGTTCCGTTGCGCGTCACCAAGGCACTAGTCATCATAGTGCTGGCCAGCAAGATGCCGGTCAGCATCCTGCTGGGGCGAAACCGCTAGGCCGCGGTAAAACCACCATCAGCCAGATATACCCCCCCGTTGCAGTAGGAGGACTCCTCTGATCCGAGGAAAAGCGCAAGCTTCGCGATCTCTTCGCTTGTTCCGTAGCGCCCCATGGGATTCGAGGACATCACCATGTCCCTAAATGCGTCAGGATCATCTGGGTTGGACTGCAGGCCTAGGGACTGCATCATCCTATTGTCAATGGGCCCCGGGGCGAGCGCATTGATCCGCACGCCATGCTGGGCATTTTCAATGCATGCGGTCTTCACCATGCCGCATACCGCATGCTTGCTCGCGGCGTAGGGACAGAGACCGGGGAAACCCACAACGCCGGCGCCGGACGCCACCGCCACAATAGCGCCGCCACCCTGATCACGCATAACCGGCACACCATGCTTGAGATACAGCCACACGCCAGTCACGTTGACCAACAGCGTTTGATTAAAGTCCTCCACCGAATACGCCTCCAGGGGCTGTACCACGCCTTCGGTGCCAGCATTCGCGAAGATAATGTCCAGGCGTCCGAAAGCCGATAAACACTGGTCGATAGAGGCTTTAACGGCTGCCTCATCCAGCGCGTCGACCACACACAGCAGGGCGTTATCCGGCTTGCCAAGCTCGGCATGGAGCTGGTTCAGCTTGTCTACGGAGCGACCGGTTAAAACCAGGTTAGCCCCTTCATCGAGAAACAAGCGGGCTGTGGCGGAGCCAATTCCACCGGTCGCACCGGTAATCACTGCAGTCTTACCTTCTATTCTCATCAGACCTCCTTTTTTTTATCCACTCTAATACCCTACCCAGCCTACGTTTTTGAGAAGCAGGCATCTGCTGCTAGCCGCTGCGTTGCTCCGAGAGCTGTAACCTATCGCCCTGGACGCCAGCCTGGCTGTGGGTCACGGCAGGAGACCAATCTCTTTTAGGCGCTGCTGTCGGTATTCGTTCGCAGTCCAACCCGGCCGGAGGGCCACCTCGGGCCTTGGGTGCAAGAACATGGGCATGGAATAGCGGGAAATATTCTGCGCCGTATCAGGATTGATCACTCGATGGGTAGTTGAGGGATAATAGTTGTCGCTGGCCACCGCCAGCATGTCGCCGGTATTGATGGTGATCATGCTGTTCTCGCAGGGAATATCGTGCCAGGCCCCCGCAGCATCCTTTGCCTGTAGGCCAGGACTTGAACCGGAAAGCAACAGGGTTATGAGGTTGATATCCTCATGGGGGGCTGCCCTCATGGCCCCGTCCTCTGCATTGTCGATTGGCGGATAGTGGAGAATCCGCAGCAGGCTTTGGGTGCTGTCCTGCATCATTTCATCCAGCGGCATGGTGAATTTCTGTTTAATGCTGGGTGGCGTTTGCTGCTGAATGCAGTTCAGCAGTTCAACCCCAAGGGCCCGTAAATCCGCATACATCCTGTTCGTTTCCTGCCTGAGCGAATCCGGCATGATCGACTCAGGATAGATATGGAAAAACTCTTTGAGGTCCTTCGTGGTGGAATCCTTGGCGTTTTCCGAGCGAAAGGCAAAATATCCATCCGGTCGATTGGGCTGAATGGCATAGGAAAATTTTTCGTCGTCGGCGAAGAATGCGCCCCAGCGATCGTAGAGGTCAGAGATTCGGCCAGCCGAGATGGGGTGATTGGCGAGTACTGCAAAGCCCGTTGCATGCAGCGATCGATGCAGCGCCTCACTGGCATTGTTTGCTTTGTAGTCTATGGTCTCGACGAACACTATATTTCTCCTCATGCAAAGCCGACCTTTGCGGCCCGCCGCTGAAATCACCCAAGGCACAGGCCCCTGTGTCCCATGAAAGGCCATGCAGTGACCGGGTGTTCGAGCATTTTGGGCCTTTAAGCCCATGCGATTTCGTCTTATTGTGATCGCATTCGTTGTGGTGGTTTTCAAAGCCACGAAACGGCTCATAAGAAAGCCGGATTGCCGTATCGCGCAGGCACAGCATACAGCGTGGTGCATCGGGAATTAAAGCGCCTGGTCTCCATAGGCTACCCCGGTTTTCTAACAACGTCTCTGAATGATCGGCGTCGAATATGGACGGTCGCTCCCTTGTACAGATAACACGGGTTTCAACGCATGACCTTGGTAAAGAATCTAACGATCGTAACAATGAATCAGCGACGAGAGATCATCGAGGACGGTGCTCTGGAATTCACTGACGATCAGATCAGCGCGATTGGCAAATCTGCCGATTTCCCCGACCGATCGGATGCGATTGACGGCACGGGAATGGTGGCCCTCCCGGGGCTGATCGACACGCACTCTCATGCCGATCAATCCCTGCTGAGGGGGCTTGGCGACCAGATGCACTGGGTTCCGTTTTTGCAGAAAGTAGTGGATCCGTACCTTGCAAAACGATCAGCAACACACTCCGTGTTATCCAATACGCTCAGCATGGTGGAGATGATCAAGAGCGGGACGACCGCCTTCGTTTCGCCAAATACCGACCCTAGAGATACGATGTCAGCGTTGGCGCAAGCCTCGGCTAAGGTTGGAATCCGTTCCATCTTTTGTCGCTTTACCACCGCCCAGGACGATTGGGCTTCCTTAGTGGCGCGATTCGAAGACTGGTCCTCATCAGGCAGCTCACTGGTGGACGTCTGGTTCGGTCTTGATATACCGAGAGTGATGGGCGATCGAGCGCATCCAGATTTTTATCGCCGAGTAAAAGAACAGAGCGAAAGGCTTGGCGTTGGGATCGTCTATCACTTCTGCTCTGAGTTTGAGGATGCGGCGTTCATGGTCAATGAGTTTGGCATGACGCCCGCAGAATGGTCCCGAGCCAACCATGTCTTGGGCAGCAACGTTATCCTGATTAACGGCTGTCAAATGACGACCCAAGAGATCGACATCCTAGCGGAGACCGAGACCCACCTCTCTCACAGCCCAGTGGCGAACATGAAAATGGCAACGGGCATTCTGCCGGCCTCAGACGTACTGCATGCCGGGGTCAACGTAGGCCTGGGTACGGATGGAGCGCTGAACAACAACAGCTACGATATGTTTTTTGAAATGAAGTGCGCCTGCTTATTACAAAATTCAACGAAACGCAGTGCACGAGCGCTGCTGCCTGAGCAGGCGCTGGAAATGGCGACGGTGAATGGTGCAAGGGCAATCGGACGGGACGACCTGGGCTCGCTTGAAGTCGGCAAGCAGGCAGACTGCATCCTAGTGGACATGGCGTCAGCGAGGACCAAGCCGATCCACGACGTAGTCTCGAATCTTGTATTCAGCGCCAGCGCGAGCCAGGTGAGACACGTCTTCATTGCCGGTAGGCAGGTCGTCAAAAACTATGTGGTCCAAGGTCTGTCGGAACCCGATCTGCTTGCGCAAGCAGACGCGGTGGCCGATGAAATCAAAGCCATTACGGCTGAAAAGCGCGAGAGCCTATGGCCAAAGATTTGAAAAACGCTATATCGCTCACAGCCATATCCTTCCTTTGCTATTTCGTGCTTTCTGCCTTGTTGGCTCCCATCGGGATTCTTGCGCCGGTGATGGCCGAGTACTTTGATGAGCCGGTGACCAATATCACCAAAAACTTTGGTTGGTTAACCACCGGCAATCTCTTAGGTGCCCTGCTGGCCGTGGTGATCTCCAGTCATTTTCCGTTAAAAACGCTCTTCGCCTGGATTTATGGCCTTATCGGCGTGCTCTTGATCTCTGTTGGCCTGGTCAGTGATTTGCTCGCTCTGGGCCTGGTGCTCGCCCTGGTGGGTATGGGCTGCGGCATCGGGCTTGCCGCCGCAGCCATCTTAATCACCCTGCGGTTTGACGCCCAACGAAAGGCATCCATGTTAATCCTCACAGACGCTTGTTTTAGCGTTGCTGGCTTCGTCATTGCCTGGACCACTGCGACACTGCTGTACTTCGAATTTGGTTGGCAGAGCACCTTTCAACTGATCGGCGTGTTTGCGCTGGTGATCGCTGCTCTGGCCATCACCGCTAATTTTGGCGACCTGAGTCAGGAAAAACCGGGCGCCGAGGAACGAAAGCTGCCCTGGCCTACATCGGTAAAGCTGCTTGGCGCAGGACTTTTCCTGTATACGCTGGGGCAGTATTCGGCCATTTTTTGGCTGCCGATTTATGCCGAAGAAACCTTTGCCTTGAACAAACTCTTAGCTGGCGGGCTAGTTGGCCAATTTTGGACCGGCATGTTCGCCGCTCAGATTTTTACCAGCTGGTGGGTGATGAAAATCGGGGCTGGGCGGCTGGTGGGGCTGGCGGTCTTCACAACCTTTGCGGGCTCCGTATCACTTTGGGTGACGCCCTCGGGTTCGTGGCTGCCGGCGTTGGCGGCCCTCTGGGGCTTTCTTAACTTCTCCTTGCTCAAGGCGACCCTGTCCTATGCGACAGAGCTGTTTCCTGATCATCCGAGAAACTTGGTGCCTATGCTGCTCCTCTGCGCGACAGGGGGTACCGCGATCAGTCCGCTGCTCACTAGCGCCGTAGTAGACCTGTTTGACGCTAGGGGCTCTCTCATCATGGGAAGCATCTGTTATGCGCTGTTGATTCTCTGCGTCATGCTGGCGCGGCAGACGCCCCGAGCACAAAGCTGACAGCGCCCAAGTAGCTTAGAGGTATTGTTTAGGGAAAGGGAATCCTGAATCGCTGGGGTGCAGGCAGTTTGAAGTTGAGATGCGCGATTTATTGATGCCGACGTAGACGCAGAGCAGGCCGCCATTTGGGCAACTATCGAGTAAAAGTGTCCACGGCATGGTCACGCGGCTGATCTGAAAACAAAAAAGTTAATCAAATCAGTGAGTTAAATGGGGTGGACGATGGGGCTTGAACCCACGACCGCCGGGA
>CENJ01037059.1_pt1 | contig 11373 bp, 7 predicted proteins | sample 356161 | NCBI WGS metagenome assembly CENJ01 (sample SAMEA2619531, study PRJEB7988) | marine metagenome | biome: marine biome (ENVO:00000447); feature: surface water layer (ENVO:00002042); material: "saline water (ENVO:00002010), including plankton (ENVO:xxxxxxxx)" | depth 5 m
CGAAACTTTTTTCGGAAACGCCGGTAAGCCAAAGTTAAACAGTCCGTGGCGGTGGCCTGTCCCGGTAACTTAAAACTCAGGAGACGGGTATGTTTATGTGCTTGGCGGAAAGCTTAGCGATTCTACACACAGCAGTCGGCGCCATCGCGACCACTACCCTGGCCGGTGCGAGAATGCTGCTTTTGCTTGTTTGCATGAGCACGGCAATGCCCGGCGCAGCAGATGCTCCAGCTTCGCCTGCAGCATCCATTGACTGGTCGGTATATGGAGGAACAGAGGGTGGCGGCCACTTTTCTAGCGCCGCTCAGATCACGCCAAACAACGTTGCAAATCTGGTCGAAGCCTGGCGTCACAACTCTGGAGACAAGCGCACCGCTGATCCGAAAAACGGCGTTTATTCACAAAGCTCGTTCCAAGCTACGCCGATAGTCATCGACGAAGTGCTGTATTACTGCTCAGGTTTTAACCAGGTCTTTGCGTTGGATGCCGCCAGTGGTGAAGAATTATGGCGCTTTGATCCAGGTGTCGATCGATCAGCAGATATCTTGCCGAACTGTCGTGGCGTCAGCTACTGGTCTTCCGGACAAGAAGGATTTTGTGAGCAACGCATCATACAAGGTACCTTGGACGCCAGATTGATTGCCTTGGACGCCTACACCGGCGCACCTTGCCCGGATTTCGGCGATGAAGGCACGGTCGACCTCACACATGGACTGAGCGAGCATGCCGCCTACGAATACTCGGTGACTTCACCCCCCGCTATTCTAGGTGACCTGGCCATCACTGGCTCGATGGTCTTGGACAATGTTCGTTTAGATGTACCCAGCGGCGTCGTCCGCGCCTATAACATCCGCGACGGCGAACTGGCCTGGGCCTGGAATCCTGTTCCCGAAGACATGGAGCCACTTAATGAAGACGGCAGTTATAGAAGCGGCACCACCAATGTATGGTCGATTATCAGCGTCGATAGCGAACGCAATCTTGTTTTCGTACCCACCGGCAATACATCACCCGACTACTTTGGCGGCCTCCGCAATGGGTTAGATGAGTTTTCCAGCGCTGTTGTTGCGTTAGATGGTGATAGCGGAGAACTGGTCTGGCACTACCAAATGGTTCACCACGACATTTGGGATTACGACACACCAGCGCAGCCGACGCTGATGGATTTACGTATCGACAACAAAGTGATTCCCGCTCTCGTGCAGGTGACCAAGATGGGGATGACTTTTGTTCTGAATCGCGAGACCGGCGCACCGATCTGGCCCGTCGAAGAGCGACCAGTGCCACAAAATCCCGTCGCGGGTGAATATCTATCGCCAACACAACCGTTTCCCACGCATATACCCCATTTGGTAAACCTGGACCCGCTGACCGAGGAGGACATGTGGGGACTCACGTTTTTAGACAAACATGCTTGCGTGAAACAACTGCGGGGGCTGCGCAATGAAGGCATCTACACGCCGCCTAGCACGCAGGGTTCAATCTTTATGCCCGGCAACGGCGGTGGCAATAATTGGGGGTCACCGGTCATCGTACCGGATAAGCAACTGATGCTGGTGGTCACCATGACTTTTCCAAATACGCTGCATTTATATCCAAAAGAGCAGTGCGGCCAAAGCGGACTGACGGAATCCGGATCGCCCTATTGCATGAGTACTGAGCGGATGGCATCACCGCTGGGCGTGCCATGTACCGCGCCGCCCTGGGGACGTTTGGACGCCGTTGATTTAGTGGCTGGCGAAGTGCGCTGGAGTAAACCCTTAGGAACCACACGTACCGTGGCCCCGTTTCCATTTTGGTGGATCAAAGGGGTGCCCGCTATCGGTGGGCCGATCAGCACTGCCGGTGGCGTTACGTTTGTCGGGGCCTCAATAGACAAACGTTTTCGAGCATTTGATACAGCCACCGGCAACATGCTGTGGCAGGTCAGCTTGCCGGCGTCAGGCAATGCAACACCGATGACCTATCAATTAGCTTCTAACAAGCAACAATATGTGGTGATCGCGGCGGGCGGACACTGGCAAGGAATGGAAGCGCCGCAAGACGACCTCATCGCTTTTCGGTTAAGCGGCGCAGCGCCCTAAGACGCTATCATGTCCGACAAATTAGTCTATTTCACAGGCGAGACAGGCCAGGACCACCCGCCTCTAAGCTGAAGAACTTCATGACTAGATTAAACGGCTCGCATATCGCAGAGCTGTTTGTTAAGCGATGGTTCAGGAACACCCACTTATTCTGAATCGAAAGTACCGAGGATGAGCGTATGTTTCTTTTGCCTCTTATGTCTCTGGTTTACAAAACGGCTAGCAGGACCGAGTCCCTCCTGGCAGGACGAGCACCTACTGCGATGTTACTGCTGGCCTGTTGCAGCGCCTTAGCTAGCACGCAAACACTTGCCGCAGCGTCCGAAGCAGGCGGACTGCCCGCCACCACGAGCGCGAACTCCGATGTATCAAACCCGAAAACCATCTCATCAAAAGAAAGACCCAAAGATGACTCAGTGACGATCACTGATGCCATGCCAGACCAGCTCGTTGTGTCGGTCACCCCTGTCGACGTTGCGGGTAACTCAATCCGAAGCAACAGAGTAACTACATCAACAGCTAAGCGTCAGGTTGACCGCACAGGCGTTGCAGCAGTGCGAACCTCCCTAACAGATGCCGCCGCGCTAAGCGATCTTATTGCACCCATTGCACTGTACCCGGATGAATTGCTCGCCATCATTTTGCCCGCGACACAGCATCCGCTGGATCTCATCGCTGCTGCCCGAACGCTGCGCGACGGCGCTAGCACTCCATCTATTAACCCAGCACTCGCAACGGACACGCATGAATCTGTGACCGCGCTCATGAACTACCCCACCATACTATTTATGCTGAACGACAATTTGCCTTGGTTGAAGGCGTTGGGTGCCGCCGTTGGCCAGCGTCGACAAGCGGTAATGGCTGCCCTACAGAATTTTCGCGACAAGGCGTTGCGCGCTGGCCAATTGGAATCATCCAAAGAACAAATTGTTGAAGTGGTTCCAATCGAAACAGATCGCTACGTCAAAACGGTGCGGACTCATGACTTGGGCAGTGATTATTCACAAACCATTACCATTCGAAGCGCACTTCCTGATCGAATCTATATTCCAGAATACGATCCATACGATCTTCTGTATCGCCCTAGCAGAACCCGCATTATTTTTAGCTCGCGAGCATGGCCGGTGTACTACTATCCCTATCGAAGTAATCACACCTTTTATAGCGACTCGTTCTGGGGCGTAGACAGTGTGTTTGGTTTGTCATGGGTCGACCGCAGCTTTAATCGGCGCAGCCGTTTCGACTTTGGTCACCCATTTTACGGCAGCCATTACCCCAACCACTTTTACGCTCGAACAAAACAATCTCGGCAGCATGGCACCAAACATCGTAATAAAGACCTAAGCGGAGACCGGCGCGGCGAATGGATTGGTAATCGGCCCGCTGACAGGCGCAGTGACCGCGACTACCAACGGGAAACCTACGTCTCGAACCGACAGGCACCGGAAAGAATCGGCGATAGCACTAACACCCGAACTCAACAACATTCAAAATCCGCCAATCAGGCCAGTAAGCGAGATAGGAGCCAGCGCCAGGAAATTGTGAGACTGAGCGCCGCCGAAAAAGAGAAAGCGAGAACTCGCCGGGAAAACTTAATCAACATAGAGCGCCGAAGCAACGTCCTGCACCGCGGCCATAGCGGCCCTAACGTCTCTTATGGAGCGTCACCAGACCGGCCGACGCGACTTGAAAACCATCCAAAGCGCAACCCACCAGGCGAGATCAGAGATGCGCGTAAACCCAGACAAGGCAAGATAAAGGACCAACCATAACGCCACCCAGCGATACGAACGCTTGCTCCTAGGAAGAGTGGGCGACTTTAACTACGCCGTCCCAATCAGGGCGCTTGGGATCAAGCGCCCAGACCACGGCAATCATTGCCACACCCGAAACCGGGCACCAGTAGAAAAACGCAATATTGTAAGTCGCCAACAGCGCGACGCATGCGGACGCCACAGCAAAACCGAGAAGAATCGTTGGAAAGCGCCCAATGCCGAATCGGGCCAGAACAATACAGGCAAAAATGCCTCCGTATACATAATTTGGCAGCTTGAAGGTCAGATCAAGCAAACCCTCGCCAGAAAACCGGTTAAAGAACAAAGCCAAGCCATAAAATAGCAGCGCCCAAAAAGCCATCATGCAACGCGAAGCCGTCAAGTAGTGCGCTTCGCTACGACCGCCAACTAGACGCACATAAATGTGATTAACGCTCAGATCGGCACTTTCTGCCAAGACCGAATCAAGTGTCGAAATAGCTGCGGCAAAGATAGCAGCGACAAACAGACCAGAAAGACCAACTGGCACTTCAGTAACAATAAAATAGGGCAAAATCCGATCCGGGGCGCCGCGTAAGTCCTCCAGCACCTGAGCAGGTAGAGGATGATCCAGATAAAAAGCGGTCAAGGCGACCCCAACAGCTAAGATCAGCAAATGAAAAACGTAAAACATTCCAGCCACGTCAAACGCCAGTTTCGCCTCACGCGCACTACGACAGGCGCGCACTCGCTGCCAGGTTCCTTGAGTGCTGCCTTGTGCAACACTCAACGCCACAGCCCCGATCACACCGGACCACAACGTGTACTTCTTAGTCGGATCTACGGAAAAGTCGAACAATACCAGTTTCGCTCGAGCATCCAGCGTCATTAAGGCATCCCACAGCGGCCGCTCGATGTTCAATAACATCAAGATCAACAGCAACAATGCGCCGCAGGCGAAAATGACGAAAAGCAGAAAATCGGTCCATATCACGGCTTTGATACCAGCCATCGCACCCCAAAGCAGACTGATGGCAACAACAAAAGCCGCGCAATAAGCCAGCCCCCATCCACTCGCCACATCTAATACTAAGCTTGCTGTAAGCAGTTTTACCGAAGCGTTAATGATGTTAAGAATCAAACCTAACAACATAGACGCCTCTCCGGAGGAGCGATCAATTCGGTGGCCGATATAGGCGTAGCTCGTACTCACCCCGGTACTGGCATAGAACGGGCGCGCGAGCAAGCGCGCCACGACAAACTTACCTAAGGCAAGACCGAGAATAACCTGCAAATAAGTGAGATTACCGCCAGGCGCGAACACCGCAGCCGGAACCGATACGAAGGTGACCGCGCTGACAACCGTCGCGATGATGCTTGCAGCGACCACCCACCACGGTAAATCTTGTCCACCCTGAAAAAAGCCGTTGCGATCCTGAATCTGTCCGCTGAGGCGATAGCCGCCATAAGAAATGGCGGCTATTACAAGCAGCACGACAGCCAGATCAATACCGGATAGCGTCTGCACTAGGCTTAGCCGGTGACACCGCGGCGGGTAGTCATGCGCCAGTAACGTGACATTATATATACGCTAGGTAACGCTTATCCGACCCGCACAATGCGGGTACCGATATTGCCGCCGGCTAACAAATCGACAAAGGCATTCGGCGCAGCATCAAGGCCCTCTACAGCATCGGTAAGCGCAACCAATTGCCCGGTAGACAACCACTCGTTAATTCGCGCACGCGCTTCTGCATATCGATCGGCAAAGTCAAACACCAGAAAGCCGCACATATTTATGCGTTTGTTGACCAGCAGTCCTGGAATGCCCTTAGGGCCAGGCTCAGGCCGTTGGGTATCATACTGAGACACAACGCCACAGCAGGCGATACGGCCACCCACATTCAGGCGAAACAGTGCGGCTCCCAAGATGGGTCCGCCGGTATTGTCGAAGTAGACATCAATGCCGGCTGGCGATGCTGCCTTCAGCTGATCACGAAAACCAGCATCTTTATAGTTAACGGTTTCATCAAAGCCCAACTGATTACGCAAAATTTGCCCTTTGGCATCATCGCCGGTCACGCCAATGACGCGAGCGCCTCCAATTCGGGCCATCTGACCAACCAAGTGGCCGACCGAGCCGGCGGCAGCAGATACCATCACCGTGTCGCCAGCACGCGGTTGACCGACATCAAACAATCCAAAATAAGCGGTCAGTCCATTGACGCCTAACGGACCCAGGTAATGTAGCGGATCGTGCCCGGCGTCGATCAGGGTTACCGCGTCAGCAGACTGTACAGAATAGGTTTGCCAGCCGGTCGGAGCGACCACATGACGCCCCACCGGTATCGATTCAACCTCGCTAGTCACTACCTCACCAACTCCCGTCGCATTCATCACAATACCTGTTTGCGGAGCACCGGCATAACTGGCGCTACCCTGCAAACCCGCGCGGGTACCAGCGGTAATCGCAAAAGCGGTGGTTTTAACCAGCACCTCGCCCGCACCAGCAGTCGGCAGTGGCGCCTCACTCAAACGAAAGTTATCTGCCGACAGTTTACCTTCGGGCAGTGAATCGATTAGCACCTGATTGTTTATTGCAGTATCTGCAGCCATGGGACCCCTCCTCTTAAAAGCGTGGCAACTCGCATTGTGCGGGTTGCGCAGATTACCCTCAAGCGCCGTCGCCTTCTGTCAATCCTCATTTGGCTCCATCTGGGCGCATCAGGTCGGTACCCATTTAGAGGGGTACGGCGGCACCAGTCCCAGGCAAATTTTACGGACCGCTTCCAGCGCCGCTTGGCATTGGAAAGCGCAGAACAAGCTACCGACAGTCTAAATCCCGCTTGCGATTTATCTCACCATCCGATTTTGCCAAATGGTTTTTTACGGCGTGTTAAGGCACCATCTTGATCGACCACGGTACCTGGGGGATATATGGGCGTTTTCAAACCAATCACGCTAGCCTTGAGCATTGCTTGGGTTTTAGTCGCTTGTAGTGGCCAATCGACCGAAACGGTCATCACTGCAACCGGACCCGTGCGCGGCGAAGTAGTCGACGAGGTTGCATTTTTTCTCGGTATTCCCTACGCCGCGCCGCCAGTTGGCGAACTGCGCTGGCGACCTCCGCAGCCGCCAACGCAATGGACAGACCCCCTAGAAACCACGGCAACAGGGCCGTCCTGCTGGCAAATTACGGATTCTGGAAACTCCACGTTTTTGGAAATGCTGATGGATGGCTCCGGCATGTCCAGTTTCGGCAAATGGGTCGTTAAAAACGGCGCTGGGTTGGTAGACACAGAGGTGTCCGAAGATTGCCTTACTCTAAATGTGATGACACCGAAGTTGGACCCTGCTGCTAAGCTACCAGTGATGTTGTGGATTCATGGCGGTGGGCACCAATTTGGTTCCGGTGGCGGCCTTTACCAATCTGCTACGTTACCTACCAAAGGCGTGGTGCTGGTATCCATTAATTATCGCTTAGGTTTGTATGGCTTCCTTGCACACCCTGAACTCGCCGCAGAAGATCCCAACGGGAGCACCGGGAACTATGGCATGCTCGATCAAATCGCTGCCTTGCATTGGGTTCAAGAAAACATCCGCGCTTTCGGCGGTGATCCAGATAACGTCACCATTTTTGGCGAGTCTGCCGGCGGACATTCCGTCGGACAACTGATGGCATCACCATTAGCGACAGGGCTCTTTCATAAAGCCATTGCACAAAGTGGTACCGGCTTTCAGCAATTTCAAAGCACCACTAAAAACCTTGAGCGCTTGAGCGGTTACGACGCCGGACGCTATGCCGCAAAACTCGTTGGGGTCGATGGCGAGAACGAGGTACAAGCAATGCGCAGTATGAGTCCGGAGGCCCTGCGCCCTGCCGCCATAGATCCGGAAGTGGTCAGTACGCTGCATCCGCAAATCGATGGCTATGTCCTACCGGAAGCCACCGCTCTTAATTTCGCCGCAGGAAAACAAGCCAAAGTGCCGCTAATGATCGGCAGCAACGCTGATGAAGGCTCGGTTTTGTTCTATGTCGGGCTACCCACCGTGGACGGCGGTGGGCCAACTGCACCGCAAACACTGCAGGAGTGGCAGGCTTATCTGACCGACGCGTTTGGCGATCAGGCTGATCGCATCAGTGAATTCTATGCTGTCGACACTGACAACGAAGTCACTAAGGCAGCAGAACGATTAGCCGGCGATTCGTTCTTCGGCCGCCATGCCTACTACATGGCTGAACGGCACGCGGCGATAGGCCAGCCAGTGTATCTCTACTTGTTCGAACGTCGCTCGCCTGCCCCAGACGAGACGTTGGGTGCCTCTCACGCTATGGAGCTAAGCCCTTTGTTTGGGAGCTACGTGCCGTTTTGGCCCACCGACGCCCGCGACGACGAGTTGTCCGAAGAAATGCAAACTTATTGGACCGAGTTTGCCAAAACAGGCAACCCGAATGCAGCTGAATTACCACTCTGGCCAGCATTTCAGAGCGATTCAGGTGGCGAGATCAACATGGCGATGGAAATGGTGCTCGGGCACGAGAGATCTTTTGGCAGATCCGTCGCTCGCGCGCAGCGCTACGAAGCCATGCGCGCACAACTTGCAAAGCGCGAAGCAAAAGCACGCTTGGATCCGTAACAAACATCGTCTAGCGGCGCATCATAAAGCGATACGGGAAACTGCATGACTGATAAGTAATCTCTAATGCACATGCAAATCAGCGAAAGCGCTCTGATCTGTAGAACTTAGCGATGCGGCCAGCAATGCTGGCACCGTCCACTCAGAGGCCGCCGTAAGCCGAATGGCTCTGGTTTGAAACTTGGGCTTTAGCTTTAGGGCGTTAAAATTAAGGTTAGCGGTAAATCTATTAAGCAGAAACATAAATGCCGCGTGCATGCTCGCCGCTGCGGCCTAAAATCGAACGAAGCGCGAACAGCTATTAGCCCCGCGCTTGCTTCAATCCTTCAATAAACTCCGGACCAATACCGCAGCAGCCGCCGATAATTGACGCGCCGCGTTGACGCCACTGCTCGGCAAAACCAACGAACTCAGCAACGCTCATCTCAATCTTGCCAGAGGTAACGTCGTTATCCAGAGTCCAGCCCGCGGGAATGTGCAATCGATTTGGATAGGCCCCAGTAGGTTTGTCTGTCAATTCAGACAACGATTCTAAACCTGCGGTTATAGCGGTCGGAGACGTGCAGTTAAAGAGGAAGGCATCAATCTGCAGTGACTCCAACGCTGCAACCGCATCAGCCACGGATTCGCCACTACGCAAACCCTGTCCGGGCTCCTCTGCCAAAGTCCAGGCCATCCATATTGGTTTCCGCGGCGCAATCTGCCTGGCCATAGAGGCTGCGTTCAAAGATTCGCGAATGCTCGACATGGTTTCGCAAATAAACAAATCAACATAAGGCTCTAACGCCGACACCAAATTGGCATACACCGGTCGAGCTGCCTCATCGGCAGGCACCATGTCAGGCCGATAACTTTCACCCAAAGGCGGTAAGCAACCGGCAACAAGCACCTCTTTGTCAGCCGCGTCAGCAACTTCTCGTGCCATCTTAGCGGCAAGGACGGTCAGCTCTTCGTATCGATCTGCCAACCGACTTTTACCCAGGTAGCTTGGAATGGTGGAATAGGTATTGGTAATGATGATATCGGCACCAGCTTCAATAAAATCACGATGCACCTTAGTCACTTCATCAGGCGAATCCAACAACGCTTTTGCCGACCACATACCGGAGGAGGGCACCACACCACGACGAATCAGCTCGCCACCCAAACCACCATCAAGAATCTGCATTCGCATTGTGTCCGCTACCTTGTTTTTTGTTCGTTATCCAGATCATCCACGCCCCCTCTTGGAGCGTCGCCGTATGTCCGTTACGTGATGAGGCACTGCACGTACCATATCCAACGTCGACCATGAGCAAGTCATTATCAATAACTCACGCGCGGAAGACAGCTGCCTGACCGGGCACATACGTCGAATCTTGCCACGATACTAGCAACGCATTAGCGCCCTTGACTGCGTCGACCGACTGGTCGCCAAACCCGTTTCGGCTCCATTATCGGGACAGAGACGCCTTATAACATCAACCTACCAACCGGTTCTACACGCCACATCAAATAACCGCGCATGAGTCTAACCGTCGTACCGATAACCTTTCACGATCTGAGACCCTTGCAAGAGCGTCGACAAAAGATCACGCAAACATGCATCGCGAACGTCGGTGAAGCTTTGCCTGCGGGCAAAAACCTTTTTGCACCGCGTTAGGTACCTGAGGCGAGCTGTTGGCTTTCAGTCGATTCGCGGCAGCGCGCATTTTAATTCTCGGTCGACTTGTTGCAAAGGTTTCTTTGCTTGTTGGAGCAAAATAGTACTTTGCGTGTTACAGCAGAGAAAATGGCTCATGAGCATTTTCTTGAGCCCAAACACCGGTAAATCCAGTTGCACCACAATAGATGCGATAGACGTTACGTTAAATGGGAACAACGCCGTCTGCTTCGGGTGGCACGTTGAGTATCCATGCAGCGCCATAAATCTTGCGGATTTAACGCCTGCAGTCCACCGAAGATATTCTGAGAAGCGCTAGATCCCTTAAGAATCACGTCGCCGTCATCTGGCGATAACGACGTATACTCGAAGCCGACAAAAGTAGTGAGCTACCCCGGCTAGTAATACAGCTGCGCCGCCGCAGTGGTCTTTGAGCAAGCGGTGCGCGTCTCAGTTTGAGAAGCATACTCAGCAACAAATCCGCGTATATCCAGATGACGGGTGCCACGCGGAACTACTTTCGACGCATCCAGAATTCCCAACGCATTAGCTTGTTCGTGCAGAGGATGAACAGACTGATTAAAGGCATCCAAAGTGTTTAGATGTTCGGCGTGACATACCAGTTCACCTTTAGCAAACCGGAAGACCGCGTCTGGAGCGATCCGGGTTCGAAAAGAAAATGCATCTATGGAGTTGCGAGTGTGAACATGAAGATCACCAAAGTAAGCGTTATGGTCAAGCTTAAATTAAGTGCTTAGCGGGCCTCGCTAAAAAGCGGGTGATTGTCCGGTAAAAAGCTTGCAAAGTGAGCCCAGCAAGCCAGCCTACTTGCAATCGAGTATTTCTAGATAGGCCTCGCATCAATCGCGAATTGAGTAATCGTAAAACCGATTGTCTTCCTAATCTATGTATGAGCGCGCGATCAAATCGGCTGCTGCCGCATCAGGCTTAGATATACCGTTATCACGCGCTGCCGTATTTCCAAAAGCACTCTACCGCAAAACGCCCGACACGCTCTCGGTGGCGCGCCAAATGTAATTTGTCAATGGCGCCGCGCCTACAACCCCGCCCTCAACCCCTTAAAGAAACTCGTTAAAAGAGACTAAGTAAAAGGAACGCAGTAGAAAAGACGCAATAGAAAAGGCCTAATAGCTAAGGCTCCGTCGCAACGGCCTTATCGAGGAGGCTGCGATCTAAACAAGCGGCGCGACCCTGAAGGAGTGAACCGACAAACCTAAACCGAAAAGGAGCAAAG
>CENJ01018001.1_pt1 | contig 11369 bp, 9 predicted proteins | sample 356161 | NCBI WGS metagenome assembly CENJ01 (sample SAMEA2619531, study PRJEB7988) | marine metagenome | biome: marine biome (ENVO:00000447); feature: surface water layer (ENVO:00002042); material: "saline water (ENVO:00002010), including plankton (ENVO:xxxxxxxx)" | depth 5 m
TTAAAAGCCAAGCTTTATGAGTTGGAGATGCAGAAGCGAGAAGAGGCAGCAGCCGCAGAGCATGGTGAGAAAACGGATATTGGTTGGGGGCATCAAATACGCTCTTATGTATTGCATCCATATCAGATGATTAAAGACCTTCGTACAGAAAAGGAGACATCTAATACTTCTGCAGTTTTAGATGGTGATTTAGATCAGTTTATTGAGGCAGCTTTAGCTCAAAGATTGGATAAGTCTTCTAATTAATGTTTTTTATATTGGTGGCGTTGAATTTTATGTTTACGCTCATAGTGTAATAATATGAAACTATGTGGTCCACTATGAAACCTATACACATTATTACTGCGTTCTTGAGTTTTGTGATATTTCCTCAATCTGCATTTGCGGATTTGCTCATTAATCCTTTTCCTTTTCAAGAGCGTTTAAGCGATGATTTAGGGGAGTCTTTAATTCACGATATTGAGCCAGCAGCTGGGCATGAATTCTCTAGTGAGCATGAGGCTCATCTTTGGTCAGTTAAGCGCGGTGATTCTCTACAAGATATTCTACAACGATGGAGTGATATGAATGATACGCTTCTTTTATGGGATATGGATGGTTACTATTTAGAAGCTTCGAAGACTATGGATATAAATGCGTCATATGAGGATGCTGTTAATGCTATTCTTAGTGAATTCAACGGGTTAGAGGGGCGTCCAATTGGAACTATTTATCAGGATGCTCAAGTTGCAAAAAAAGTTTTAGTCATTTCGCCGTCTGATTACTAAGTTTCAACCTGCTAAAAATGGCGGTAGTTTTGACTTTTTTAACAAGACGTGCGAGTGTATACGGGTTATTACGTCTTATGCCTTTAGGTTCTCTAGAGGCGTTTTATTTAGCAGGAAATGAATATGAAGAGACTTTTGTTATCTAGTGCAGGAGTTGCCGCTTTACTAATCGGTGTAACGTTTACTTCAGAGGCGTTGGCGCAAAAGGGTGAAACGTTGAGCCCGGAAACACGCTGGTCCGTTGATAAAGTTACGGGTCGCGTTGGTGAATATTGTACACTTTCTAGACGTTATACACATGCTGCTCTTCTCACTGTTGCGAAGAATGGGGGGCTTGAAACTTCTATTGCTATTGATTTTCAACGGCCAATTCTTAAAGGCGGTAAAATACTAGATATCAAGCTGGATCCTGGTGCGGGAGTTGAGCGTAGCTTTCAAGCTAGCGCTTTAGCGAATAAAGCAATCGTTGCAAAAGTCGGAAATGACCCTTCTTTTTTTGAAGCTTTATACAGAACTGGTTTTTTAAGAGTAACGATAGAAAATCAAAGTTATAACTTTAATGTTTCCGATTTTTCGGATGGTCAGGATGAACTAGATAATTGTGTTGCTACACTCACGCCTCTTATGCCTAGTGTCTCAGAGCCACCTGTCGCTAATGTCGCGCCAGCGCCTCGTCCAGTTGAGCCTGTTGAAGAGCTTGATGGTGTACCTGATGTGAATGAAGTTTTAGCACAGGAGCGTGCTTTACAAAGCCGTGAGGCTGAAAGTTTAAGAGTTTCTGACGTTGCGGCGGCGCCGATTAAACCTATTGCAAATGTTACTAGCCGCGTGGCTGATGAAATTAATACGAGTTCAGCGCAAAGTGTAGAGGCGTTATCTCTTCAGCTGAAAAGGCTAAGGGATGATAATGCTTTCTTAAAAGATAAGCTCGAAGGTTCTGAAGATTCGCGGGCGCTGAAAATTAAAATTTCTGAGCTAGAAGCACGAAACTCAGCTTTACAAGGTGAGTTGCAAGGTGTTTATGCAGAGCGTGATGCCGGTGCGCAGCGCCTAGCAGAGGAGGCTTCTAAGCAGAGGGAAGAGTTGTTGGGGCTTAGCAATTCACAAAAGGCGAAGATTAATGAACTAGAAGCTGTCATAGCACAGTTGGAAAAGGATAAGATTGCTTATTCTCAGCAATTGCAATCTATGGAAAAACAAGGTGCTGATAATACTATCAGCCAGGATATGCAAAAATTGCAGTCGCAATATGCGGCTCTAGTTGATGAAAATTTACAGCTTAAGGAAAAAATTAATTCTGATGTTTCTATCGAAGGACGTGTCAAAAATCTTTTAGCTGAAAATGATGTTTTAAGGAAAGCATTGCAAGAGAGCGAAGCACAAATTATCGAAATGCGCGATCAGCAAAGCTCTTCTGATTTTGACGCTCAATTAGCAGCTTTGGATGATCGTTACAAAAAACAAATTAAGCAGCGTGAATCGGATATTGAAAAGCTCATTGAAGATAATCGTAATCTTAGAAGGCAGCTAGAGCACTTAAATGCTTTTAATTCATCGATTGAGAGTTCTTTATTTGGTGAAGATGCCCTTGAAAGTGTAGAAAACGTTGTTGAAATTGACCGTAATGCTAGTTATGCGCAGCAACAAGAAGCGATGGTTAAACAAGATATTCAAAAGGCTAGTAGTCATACGATGGCACATGAGCAAGAACTAGTGGCGACAAAGAAAAGGGATGTTGATGATGTTATTGATACACTGCATCCCGCAGACGTTGTTGAATTAGAGGTTATTGCTCCTGAACGTTCAGAAGAAAATGAGTCTGCTGTTGTATCTCACATAGGTTCTTCTGCATTATATGTTCCACGGTTCAGTATAGACCAGGTTATTGATACAGATGCACGCTTAGTGGATGGTGTTTCAAATGACCAAAGATTAGTTTACCAGTGGAAAGAAGATAATATTTTTGCATCCGCAGAGCAAAAACCTTTAGACCGTATATATCAGTTCGATGATTTGGTTTTGGAGTACCTTCAAAGAACAGAGGATAGGTGCGGTGGGGACTTTGCCATAGTTCCAGATCGTAGTGAAGAATTTGGTCCAGTTCGTTTTGATCGTTATGATGTTGCTTGTGTTGGTAGTGGCGTGAATTCATCTGCTGCACTTCTGTTCTTTAATAAAGAGGGCACATTTAATATTCTTGCACATGAAGCGCCATCAGAAAAATTACTTGAGGCGATATCTCTACGTGAGGATGTAATACGCAAAGTCACAGGCAGTTAAAGAAAAAGCCACAGAAATTTTCTGCGGCTTCTTTTTATTCATTAGCTTATATAAAGCTAATTACTTTTTCTCTTTTTGATCTTCTTTATTTGGAGAATACATATTTGTAAATGGCGCCCACATTTTCATTGTGTTTTCTAATAGCTCCATATTTTTGCGCTGCATTTCTTCAAGTTCTTTAGCATCAGGAATTTTGAACATATTGTTCATTCCTGGCATTTGGTTCATGCCTTCGAATGATTTTTGGAATTGTTCACGAATTTGCTCTTGGTTTTTTACGAAGGCATCAAGTGTTTGTTCCAGATAATTTGGCACTAAAGCTTGAATGTTATCACCATAAAAACCAATAAGGTTTTTAAGGAAGCTTGTCGGTAAAAGGTTTTCGCCTTTAGATTCTTGGTCTGCGATTATCTGTGTCAGAACAGAATGTGTAATATCGTCGCCGCTTTTTGCGTCATAAACAACAAAGTCATAACCATCTTTTACCATTTCGCAAAGATCTTCTAGAGTTATGTAGCTGCTGCGGCCTGTGTCGTATAGACGTCGGTTAGCATATTTTTTAATTACTGTTGGCTCTGATTTGCCGTTTTTTGTTTTGCTCATGGTGCACCTGTCACTTTAAAGGTTTCTCATATTGTTGCAGTGAAATCACAACCATTATGCACAAAAATGAATTAATTAAAAGCCTGTTTTTGAAGTGCGTTAGGATTTAGCATTTACACAAAGCTTAAAGCGTCCTATTTTCCATTTATTGAATTATTATCCAAGGAGAGATTTATGAGTGAAGATCCAGTAGTAATAGTTGCTGCAAAAAGAACCGCAATTGGAACCTTCGGTGGGGGCTTGTCTACGGTTGAAGCGCCTCGCCTTGGTCAGGTGGTAGTTGAGGCAATCCTCAAAGATGCTGGTGTTGCTGCTTCAGATGTTGATGAGGTTATTATGGGGCAAGTTCTTGCAGCAGGTAGTGGGCAGAACCCTGCAAGACAGACGTCAACATACGCTGGTGTTCCTTCGGAAAAAACAGCTTATACAATAAATCAAGTTTGTGGCTCTGGTCTTCGTGCTGCTGCACTTGGAATGCAGGCGATTTTATGCGGTGATGCAGATATCGTTGTTGCAGGTGGGCAAGAAAATATGAGTGCATCAAAGCACTGTGTACACATGCGTGATGGTGTGAAGTTTGGTGATGTGAAAGTTGTTGATACAATGATCGTGGATGGCCTATGGGATGTTTATAATGATTATCACATGGGTGTTACTGCGGAAAATATTGCGGATGAGTATTCTATTAGCAGGGAAGATCAGGATGAATTTGCAGCATTATCGCAAAATCGTGCTGAGGCTGCGATTAATGATGGTAAGTTTGTAGATGAGATTGTAGCTGTCACAGTTCAAAACCGTAAAGGTGACATAACTATTGATAAAGATGAGTTTCCAAGAGCTGGCGTTACTGCGGAATCACTTGCGAAATTAAGACCAGCTTTCAAAAAAGATGGAAGTGTTACTGCGGCAAATGCATCTGGTATCAATGATGGTGCAGCAGCGGTTCTTTTGATGCGCAAAAGTGAGGCAGAAAAACGTAATTTAAAACCACTGGCAGAGATTAAAAGTTGGGCTACTGCTGGTGTAGCTCCAGAGGTTATGGGGACTGGTCCTATACCAGCGTCTGCGAAAGCATTGGATAAGGCTGGATGGTCTGTATCAGATCTTGAACTTATTGAAGCAAACGAAGCTTTTGCTGCTCAGGCATTATGTGTATCTCGCGAAGCGGGGTTTGATCCGGAGATAACAAATGTGAATGGCGGAGCCATTGCACTTGGTCATCCAATTGGTGCATCTGGTGCACGTGTTCTTGTGACTTTGTTGCATGAGATGGGTAGACGTGATGCTAAGAAAGGTCTTGTTACATTATGCATTGGCGGTGGTATGGGTATCGCGATGTGTGTTGAACGTAATTAATATATTTGCTGCACTTAATAGAAGGAGAAATTATGAGTAAGGTTGCTGTAGTTACAGGTGGTACGAGAGGTATTGGTCTGGAGATATCAAAAGCGTTAATCGAGGACGGTTATAAGGTTGCTGCTATTTATGCAGGTAATGATAAAGCTGCAAAGGAGTTTAAGGAAGCAACAGGACAGAAGGCCTATAAGATTGATGTTTGCGACTATGAGAAATGTGCAGCAGGGATCGAGAAAATTGAAAAAGAGCTAGGCCCTGTTCATACACTTGTTAACAATGCAGGTATTACCCGTGATGGGATGCTGCATAAAATGTCTGAAGATAATTGGCATTCTGTTATAGAGACAAATTTGACGTCTTGTTACAATATGTGCCGAAGTGTCATTACAGGTATGAGAGATCGCAAAGCTGGCCGAATTATTAATATTAGCTCGATCAACGGTCAGAAAGGTCAGTTAGGCCAAGCAAACTATTCAGCGGCTAAAGCGGGTATGCTTGGTTTTACAAAAGCGCTTGCTTTGGAAAGTGCACGTAAGGGTATTACGGTTAACGCTATTTGTCCTGGCTATATAAAAACAGAAATGACAGAGGCAATGGACTCGGCAGTTCTTGAGAGTATTATTTCTCAAATTCCAATGGGACGTATGGGTAAGCCAGCAGAGATTGCTGATCTTGTCGCGTTTTTATCTTCTGACAAGGCTGCTTATATTACAGGCGCTACACTTTCTATCAATGGTGGACAATATATGGCTGCTTAAGTCTTGTTATATTAATAGAATTATAACCCTGCATAGGTCATACTATGTGGGGTTTATTTTTATGTAAGGAGCATCAGTGAATAAAGTTCGAAGTAAAGTCATTCTTGAAAGACAGTTCATTCCAAAGGGGACAATATTTGTTAATCAAGGAGATACTGGTTCAACGGCTTACCTCATTCAATCTGGTTCTGTGCGTGTTTTTTCCGAGCATGGCGATAACAAAATAGAACTTGCAGAGCTTGGACCCGGTCAGATTATTGGCGAAATAGCACTTATTACAGATGGTGAGCGTAAGGCATCGGTTGAAGCTATTGAGGACTGTAATTTAGTGGTTATTACCAGAGCTATTTTTCAGGAGCGTTTAGATCAAAGTGATCAGATGATTAAGGCTATTGTTGAGATGCTTTCCAAGCGTATTTTGAGTGCCAATGAAAATATCTTAGGGGCACAGGGCAGTGTTGAAAGTCTTATAAGCACTGTACAAAAAGCATATGATGAATCTTTACTTGCGATTTCAGAAGACCGGCGCGATGATTTTGAAGGTCAAGTTAAGCCGAAACTAGATCAATTCCTCAATACTTTGCGATCTTTTGAATTTAGTTTAGACACTGTTTAAAAACTGCTCCTTTTTTTCTGGTTCATTTGGGTTATATTATCATCATATTTTAATGATGAATAAGGCACCTATTTATGAAGTGGTTATCGTATTTCTTTATCTTATTAATTGCTATTCTTGGTGGGGCACTCATAGCTCCCAGCTTTATTGATTGGAGCCAATATAAAAATGTATTCAAAACCCAAATCACGGAATTTACTGGACTGAATGCTGACTTTAAGGGGGATATTTCATTAGCTATTTTACCTAGTCCGCGGGTTTATCTTAGCCAGGTGGAAATTACTAACCCTGAACAAGGTGGCGCACTTATCGGTTCATTTGAATTGCTTGATGTTCGTGTTGGTCTTGGTGCTTTAATTAATGGTCAGGTAGATGTTGAGTCTGTTCACATTAAGAAGCCTGTGATTGAGATTTCCCAGAATTCAAAGGGGCAATTAAATTATAGCACTGATAAAATTAATAAGCTTAGTAGTGCGGGTGGTAAAGGAACTGGTGCAGCTAAGCCTTCGGCAGCTCAGGTTAAAATTAGTAGTATTAACATTGAAGAAGGGCGTTTTTCTTATAATTTAGGTGGAAATAAAGGTATTGTTGACGATGTTGCTCTCACACTTAAGGCAGATAATTTATTTGGTCCATATGCTGGTGAAACGCGTTTTGTTTATAACAATCAAAAGTTTAAACTCGACTTTAAAACAGGTGCTTTAGATTTAAATAAGCTTACAACTAGCCTTAACCTTAAGGGCTATGTTGATGATATATATGAGCTTAATTACGCAGGCGTTGTTAGTGGTGGTGATAAGCCTTCTATTAAGGGTGAGGTGAGTGCTTCGGCTAAAATAAACCCATATCCTGTTTCTATTAGTGGCTTTGCTTCTGCAAATACTGAGAAGGTAAGTTTAACTGATAGCCGTATATCTGTTGGAGAATATGCGTTTAAAGGACGCTTTGATGGTGGCCTTAATCCTATGTCAGTTAAAGGTTCATTTGAACTTATGGAGGCGCTTAATCTTGATCGTTATATAGCGAAGAATTCAACGCAAGTAGGTCAAGGTAATGGCTCAATTTTAGCCCCATTAGATTTGCTGCCAAAGAGTTTAACTCTGCCTGCGATTGCTGGTGTTGACGTGAATTTTTCTGTCCCTGATGTTATTTATAAGGGGCAAAGTTTCGGTGCAGCTAGTTTGAAGTTTGATAAAATTGATAAAGGTTTTCAAACTCGTATTGTAGCTGATGAAATACCACAGTCTTCCTCTCTTCAGCTTAATACAAAATTAGTTTTTGCAGAAAAGTCTGTAATTAATAAAACGAATACTGAGCTTTATACAGAGCCATCGCTTGATATTGTTTTAAGTGGTCAGAGCGCAGATATTTATAAAGTTCTAAAAGGGCTCGTGCCAGCTCAAGCGGATATGCTTTGTGCATTTAAAAAAGCGGTTATCGAAATGAAGCTTAATGCAAGTCCGGGTGTTTTAAATATTAAACAAGTTTTGTTGAATTTGGATAAAGATGCATATTCTCTTACAGGAAGTTTAAGTGATAAAGCTGGGCATTCACTTCCGTTACTTAACATGGATTTTGTTGCTGAGGAAATTGACCTATCAAAACTTACTGCTGGATCTAATAATCAAGGAGGAAATAATGCGAATGGCAATTTTGAGCTGCCTTTTGATGCTCTCTTGAGTGCTAATATTCATCGTTTTGTCTTATCACCAGAACAAGTGATTAAAGGCCCTAAGTTTAAAGCTAATGCAAATAATGGCCTTATAAAAATATCTCAATTCTCTGCTGATGATTTGATGGGTAATAAGTTTGCTTTAGATAGTGATATTGATGTGAAGCTTAATGGGGAAAAGCCGCTTGTTAAGGGTGATGTAAAACTAGGTGATTTTAAATGGGTTAGTCCTAAGGCTCAGGTTAAACAAAAATCAACTTCAGAGCGTTGGAGTAGTGAGCCGCTTGATTTGAGTGGGCTTAAATCGTTTGATATGGATCTATCTGTGAGTGCGAATAGTTTACAGTATGATAGATGGAGTTTCTCTAAGCCCAAAATGAAGCTTATTTTAAATGATGGCACATTGGATGTCTCTGGCTTAGAAGCTGGTCTATATGGTGGTAAAATTACTGGCGGTGCAAATGTATCAGCTTTGAGTAAAGGCGGGGCTATAAAGAGTGACTTCGCGCTTAAAGATGTAGATATGAGTGATGTTGTTCGCTCATTTGTTGGTAATAATCTTATCAAGGGAAGCGGGAATATTAGTTTGGATGGTAAAGTTCTTACACAGGGTGCATCCATAAAAGACCTTGTTGGTTCTCTATCGGGGCAGGGCGGCATTGATGGCACTAAGATCGTTATTGATGGTATTGATGTTCAGCGTTTTGTTAGGGCAATGTCTGATGATGCAAAGCCAGGAGATACAGTTTTAAACTTATGGAAGGGTGTCGCAACGCGTGGATCATCGAGTTTTGATAGTTTGAATGGCGGCTTTAATCTCGTTAATGGTGATATACAAATTAAAGACACTAAGTTGGATGGTGAGCGCGCTTATATTCATACAACCGGTACTGTGAATTTGCTTAAATGGAGTTTAAACACGGTTCATAAAATGGGTGTTAAAGACCGTGATGACGTTCCAGAGTTTTCAGTTAATCTATCTGGCCCTTTAGATAATCCTGCAAGTACTTTTGGTCAGGGGCTTCTTAATGATTATTTGCAGCGTAAGATCCAGCGTAAATTGCAAAACGAATTAGGTAATCAGCTGGATAAGGCGCTTAATCTTGATGGTGTTCTGAAGGGGGTTCTTGGCGGCGGTGCGCAGAAAAAGCCTGCTAATGATAATCAACAAGGCTCAGATAGTAGTGATAATAAACAACAGCAAAAGCCTGCTACAGCAGAGGATGCAGTACAGGAGTTATTAGAGTCACTGTTCTAATGCAGCTTTTAATTTGGCTTGTAGTTTATCTAAAACATATAAACGGATAGCACTCGAAAGATTTGTTTCTGGGCTCCTGTTATCATCAATATGGCTAACAAGTTTATTTATAGAATGGCCACTAATGGCGGCCTCTTCTTTTAGAGCGATCCAGAATGCTTCTTCTAAAGTAATGCTGGTTTCGTGACCGTGAATATTGATTGATCTTTTTTTCACGATCACGTTACCTAATTGATTTTAGTCGCGAGGTTTAATCATACTTAGCGGATCAATCCACTGATCAAATTGCTCTTCTGTAAGGAGGCCAAGCTCTACGCCTGCTTCTTTGAGTGAGCTGCCGTCATTATAGGCCTTCTTAGCGATTTTAGCTGCGTTATCGTAACCTATATGAGGGTTAAGCGCAGTTACAAGCATAAGAGAGTTTTCCATGAGCTTTGTGATCTGCTTTTCATTTGCTTCTATTCCAACGACACAGTTTTCAGTAAAGCTGCGTGCGCTATCTGCAAGAAGGCGGATAGATTGAAGAACATTATAAATGATTACAGGCTTGAAGACATTAAGCTCAAAGTGACCATTCGAGCCAGCAACAGAAACAGCTGTTTGGTTACCCATAACTTGCGCGCAAACCATCGTAAGGGCTTCGCACTGTGTTGGGTTTACCTTACCAGGCATAATGGATGACCCTGGTTCATTTGCTGGAAGGATAATCTCTCCGATACCTGATCTAGGGCCTGATCCAAGAAGGCGGATATCGTTAGCAATTTTCATTAAGGATACGGCGATCGTATTCAGTGCGCCGTGTGTTTCAACCATGGCATCATGTGCAGCTAAAGCTTCGAATTTATTTTCTGCTGTTACGAATGGCAGGCCAGTAATTTCAGCAACTTTTTTTGCGAATATTACATCAAAGCCAGCTTTTGAATTGATACCAGTACCCACCGCTGTACCGCCTTGTGCGAGTTGATAAAGTCTAGGGAGTGTATCTTTGACGCGGGCAATACCATATTCAACCTGTTTGGCGTAGCCTGAAAATTCCTGACCAAGTGTCAACGGCGTTGCATCCTGAAGGTGTGTTCGGCCATTTTTTACGAGATTTGCGAAAGCTTTTGCTTTTTCATCAAGCGCTTTGTGAAGCGTCTCGAGGTTTGGAAGGAGTAGGTTATTAATTTCTTCGCAAGCTGCGATATGCATCACAGTTGGGAATGTGTCGTTTGAGCTTTGACCCATATTACAGTGGTCATTCGGGTGAACTGGGCTTTTTCCGCCTCGTGTACCGCTAAGTTTTTCGTTTGCAAAGCCAGCGATTACTTCGTTTGAGTTCATGTTTGATTGTGTACCTGATCCTGTCTGCCATACAGCAAGCGGGAATTGATCAGCAAGTGTGCCATCAATTACGTTATCTGCGGCTTCTACTATTGCATTACCAATATCTAAAGCAAGTGTGCCTTGTTCCATGTTAGCTTGTGCGGCGGCTTTCTTTTGAATACCAAGAGCGCGAACAACTGGTGTCGGCATTTTTTCTGTGCCAATGTCAAAGTTCTTAAGTGATCTTTGTGTTTGTGCGCCCCAATATGCGTCAAATGGTACTTCGATCTCGCCAATTGAATCTGTTTCTATGCGTGTTTCACTCATTTTTACAGCTGCCTCGCTCATTGTTGGTTATCCTTATTTCTTTTCAGGTTGTAAAATTGTTACATGTCCCATCTTACGCCCCGGTTTTACATCAGTTTTACCGTAGTTGTGAATGGTGGCGTTTGGGTTATCCTCATATTGTTTTGTAGAGAGAATATCGTCTCCGATCAAGTTTATCATGATGGCTGGTGTATGTTGTTCGGCACTTGCTACATCTAACCCTGACACTGTACGGACATGATTTTCAAATTGTGATGCCTCGCAAGCCTCTATAGTTAAGTGGCCTGAATTGTGGGTACGGGGTGCAATTTCATTAGCTAAAATCTCGCCTTGTTTTGTTACGAATAGCTCAACTGTTAAAACACCAATTAAATCAATTTCTTGTGCGAGTTTATTTGCAATTTGAATTGACTGTTCTTTGATTTTT
>CENJ01002145.1_pt1 | contig 11365 bp, 10 predicted proteins | sample 356161 | NCBI WGS metagenome assembly CENJ01 (sample SAMEA2619531, study PRJEB7988) | marine metagenome | biome: marine biome (ENVO:00000447); feature: surface water layer (ENVO:00002042); material: "saline water (ENVO:00002010), including plankton (ENVO:xxxxxxxx)" | depth 5 m
GATCTCACTATCGATTGAAAATAATTACTCTCCGAATAGAGATTTTCAATTGATGGATCATAGAAAAGGTCTTGAAGCGTAGGATCTTTTTTCAGAAGGCAATTAACGGACAAAGAAATATCCAGCATTACTGTTTTCTACATAAATAGATTTGCATGCCACTCTCTTGATTAAACGGAGAAAGATTATAGTCCCCAAATTTATCCTCTATTATGAATCCTTGTTCTTGGAATAGTATATCCATTTCATGTGGGTAAAACATTCTCATACTGTATTTGTATTTTTTCGAATCCATCTTCCCATTTTTCTCAATATACCAGGTCAACTTATTTATCTGTGACTCTGAATCATAATCATTTGTTTCCAAAATACGACATTGCGAATTTTCAAATTGGAAAAAATCTGTAGCAGAATATAGCTTATTTTCATCTCTATATAAAAATTCTGGATTAGGAACAAAAATGGATAATAAAAATTTCCCTTTAGGACTTAAATGATTTAAAACACATCTTAAACAGCTTTTTGCATCTTTTATAGTAAGATTATGTAAGAAAGAATTAAAACCAATGAAAATAAAATCAAAAGTTGATTTCAAATTAAATTTCCGCATATCCCCAATGAAAAATTTTCCTTTATTTTTAAGCTTTTTATTCGCCATTTGCAAAAAACTTTTACTTAATTCTAATCCAGTATAATCAAGCCCTAGTTCTAAAATTGGATATGCTAGTCTTCCGGTTCCAGAGGCAAGTTCTAAAACTGAGCCCATATTCTGTTTGGCAAAAGTTTTAATTAGTGTAAGATCCCATTTATAGTTTTTATGTATGGAATCATATAACTGAGGATTAGAGTATATATCCACTATATGTATATATGAAAATTTTATGCTTAACTTAGAACAACTAAATCCTTTGTTGTTTTGTTTAATATTTCACAACCTTCATCACCAATGATAACATCATCTTCAATCCTTACACCACCCCACCCTGCCAGATAAATCCCCGGCTCAATTGTCATGACATTATTTGCTTCTAGGACTTGATCGCTTTGTGAACTAAACCTAGGGGAGGTATGAATTTCTAGCCCTAACCCATGCCCTGTTCCATGAGTATAATATTTTCCATAACCCATATCTGCAATATAATCTCTTGTTGCTGAATCTACAGTTTTACAAGGTACGCCTGCTTTTGCAATATCACATCCTCTTTGTTGAGCTTCTTTTACAATAGAATATATTTCTTTATGCTTTTCTGTTGCCTCACCAACAACCGGTGTCCTTGTCATATCTGCATGATAGCCAGCATATTTTGCAGCTGCATCAATAACAATAAAATCCCCCTTTTGAAATTCTCTATCGGTAGGAATAGCATGAGGAAGAGCACCATTCGGACCTGAAGCGACAATAGGTGAATAAGCTTCTCCTTCTGCATAATCACGGTATTTTGACACCAAAATATTTGCAACTTGCTTTTCTGTATAGCCAGGTTGGAGCATAGGTAAAATTTCCTCATATACCGTGTCAGTAACTTCAACGGCAGCCCTTATACAATCCAATTCATACTCGTCTTTTACTGACGCTAAATCTTCAAGTATCATAGATGTACTATTCCAATCAGTATTTGGGAAAAGGTTCTTCATCTTTTCATATAAAGAATAACTCATGTGATCAGCTTCAAAAGCTATTTTTAGGCCGTCCGGATTCAACTTATTATCTTTAATTTGTTTTAAATGTGAATCCATACCAATAAAACAATCAAAGGATTTCACCTGGGATTTTGATTGTTCAATATATCGACCATCGGTAATAAAGTATTGCCCCAAAGGCGTAACTAAACAAGAAGCAGCAGAACCTGTAAATCCTGATATATATCTTATGTTTGTTAAGTTTGTTATTAAAATTCCATCTAAACCTTTTTCACCTAACACCTTTTTAAGGTTTTCCTGCCTTCTGTTATATATTTCCATAGACACTAATAATTACTCCTTATTAAATTTTTGAATGAGTTCTTCTATAGTTTCCCTTTCTAAGGCAATGTCACTAGAACTTTCACCTTTTTTCTCCAACGCATCTAACACATCTAAGGCTTGAGAAAACAAGCCCTGATTTTTAAGTACCGATACCAATGTAAAAGTGGCTAATCTCGGACTTACTTTCAAAGGATCCGCGTATTCATCAATAGTAACAGATGGAGGAGCAACCTTTTTTACAATAGATTTCTTTTTTTCAAAAGGTTGTATTTTAATCTTTTTCTGTTTTGATATTGACTTTTTTACATTTTGATTTACAATCTCAGTCCCTGCATTTTTTTCAAAAAACTTCTTAGCCGTTTGGTGAGAAGAGTCTAGAGATAATACATATTTCCAAGATTTAAGAAGTCTACTTTTTGCTCTGCCTAAGACAGTTTGGATCTCACATAATTGAATCGCTGCTGATAAATGATCTGCAGCATACAAAAGAACATGCTCTAAAATCTTCTCAGCTTCTTTTAAGTTACCCTCAGTTTTTTCTATATTTGCTAAAACAAATAATCCAGCAGAATCATTTTTGTGATGCTTTAGCCCAATCTCACAGACCTTTCTAGCTCGATCCAATTCATTGTTTTTCAAATACAAATCAGCTAGAACAGGAAAAAGAATTGTATCAAAATGATCAGCAAAGTATATCTCTAATTCTATTTGGCTATCTAAATCCATTTCATCTTCTATTTTTGTTTACCCATTCATTAATATAATCAATTGTTTCTTGGACAGGTGTCCCCGGTCCAAAAAGTTTTCCAACTCCAAGGCTTTCCAGTCTAGAAACATCATTTTTTGGGATTATTCCACCACCAACCAATAAAACATCTTGTAGTTTATTTTTTTTCATTTCTTCTAAAACATCCATAAAAATTGTATTATGAGCATTATTTAAACTTGACAACGCAATAACATCTGCATCCTCTTGCAAAGCCGCACTTACAATCATTTCTGGAGTTTGTCTCAATCCTAAATAAATAACTTCCATACCAGAGTCACGGTATGCAGAAGCCAATACTTTAATACCTCGATCATGACCGTCAAGACCTGGTTTTGCCATAATGATGCGTATTTTTCTTTCCATATTAATATAAATTAGCCGAGCATATAATTAATTCAAAACTAAGTTTAATTTTTTCATGCCTCGCTATCAATAATAAATGTTGCAGGACCTTGATTAATTAACTCTACATTCATATCTGCACCAAATTCGCCAGTATGAACTTCACCACCTTTATCTTTTAGATACGAGACAAAGTAATCATACAATCTTTTCCCAATTAAGGGAGGTGCAGCATTTATAAAACTTGGGCGAGACCCCTTTTTTATATTTGCACAAAGAGTAAACTGACTGACTACTAAAATAGAACCTTTTACATCATTTATTGATAAATTCATTTTCCCATTTTCATCGTTAAATATTCTGAGTGTCTGAATTTTTTTTACAATGTATTCAGCATCTTTTTTTTTATCATCGATACAGATCCCTAACAAAACCATAATACCATAAGCAATTTCAGAAATTTTTTCATTATCTATTCTAACGCATGAGGAGGAACACCTTTGTATAACCGCAATCATATACTAACCTATCCACACATTATCTTTACCATATTTAGATCGGAGAAGAATTAAAAAATTACTAGAAGATGATACTAAAATATTATGTGCTAAAACTTTAAGATGCCTTGATGAACCTTCATTTGGCAAATGAAAAATCAACTTACAACTCCCTTTGTTATTTTTGCAAATAGTCATTAATTCATCTATATCTTTTGGTTCAGATTCTCCTGAAGGGAACTTTATATTAATTTTCTGGAGTAAACGATGACGAACTTCTTCAACAGGTATTATTTCAGAGCTGATAATTTTTAAATCTGAAAAATCAGAAGTTTCAGATGGGTTTCCTCTAACAAAAACGACACTCTCTTCTTCAATTAGGTGTCCATATGTTTCAAAACAATCACTAAAAGTCACTATTTCAGCATGACCTCCAAGACAATCCATTTCAAAAAAAGCCATTTGCCTGTTTCTTCTATCAAATCGTTTTACAATTCTAGTAATCATCCCCCCGAGGGTAATAGTATCATTTTTTGAAATTTGATTACCTTCTTCAAATGATATCGTGGTGAATTCTTCCAAATCATCTGAGTGCTCTAGTAATGGATGTCCAGATACATATAAACCTAGAACATCTGCCTCTTTTTTCAATGCCTCTTTTTCAGGCCAGTTTTGAGCTGACTGTAAAACAGGGACTTTGATTAAATCACTTTGGTCATTTTTTGAGCCAAACAAATCTACTTGATTACGATTTGTTTCGCTTTGCATTTGTTGACCATATTTTATTGCATCATCAACAGATAAAAATTGTTGTGCTCGACTACCTTCAATGGAATCAAGAGAACCAGACATTATTAAACTTTCCAACACTCTCTTATTTACTTTTTGTTGATCTACTCTTGAACATAAATCAAAAATTGTTTTGAAAGGCCCATTTTCTTTACGTTCTGCAATTATCGTCTCAAGAGCTTTTTTACCTACATTTTTTATAGCATTTAATCCATATGAAATACTTTTGTTATCAATTGGCCTAAAATCCTCAAAAGAGATGTTAAGGTCTGGTGCCTTTACATCAATTGCCATTTTTTTACATTCATTTATTAAAACTACAACTCGATCAATATTCCTCATTTCACTTGTTAAGTTAGCGCTCATGAATTCTGCTGGGTGATGTACCTTTAACCAAGCAGTTTGGTAAGCAACATATGCATAAGCCGTTGAATGGCTTTTATTGAATCCATATTGTGCAAATTTTTCAATAAGACTAAAGATCTCCTTAGCCTTATTCTTTTTTATTCCTTTTTTTTCTGCTCCAGCTATAAACTTTATAGATAATTCTTCCATCAAAGATTTTATTTTTTTACCCATAGCTCTGCGCATTATATCTGCTTCAGCTAATGTAAAACCTGCAACTTCATGTGCTATTTGCATTACCTGCTCTTGATAAACAATTATACCATATGTTTCTTTGAGAATAGGCTCTAATAACATGTGAGGATAGTTAATACTTTTATCTCCATGTTTACGACTAATAAAACTATCTATGTTCTCCATAGGTCCTGGACGATATAAAGCATTCATTGCTATCAAATCTTCTAAAACTGTAGGTTTTAATTTTTTTAAAAACTCACGCATCCCCGATGACTCAAATTGGAATACACCAATTGTATTCCCCTTCGCAAATAATTCATACACTTTGCCATCTTCAAATGAAAGTTTTTCTAAATCTACATTCCCTTCTTTTAGATTAATTAGAGCCACAGCCTTATCAATAACAGTTAGATTCCGCAAACCTAAAAAATCCATTTTTAGCAAACCTAATTCTTCCAGACCTTTCATGTCATACTGGCTTGTAATATCGTTTGTTGAAGATTTATAAAGAGGTATAAAATCAGTTAATTCACTTGGGGCGATGACAACTCCTGCGGCATGAATGGAGGCGTGTCTGTGCATACCTTCTAATACCTTTGAATGATTAATTAACTCTTGAAAGTCTCCTTCTGACATCTTTTTTAATTCAGAACTTTTTTCGAGTGCCTTATCAAGAGTTATATTCAATTCATTAGGAATTGCTTTCGCAATTTTATCTACTTCAGAAAAACTGTAGCCCATAACTCGACCAACATCCCTAACAACCTGCTTAGCTTTCATCTTTCCAAAAGTAATTATTTGCGTAACAGAGTTTTCACCGTACTGCTCTTTTATGTAATCAATTACTTCACCTCTTCTCTCAATGCAAAAATCAATATCAATATCCGGCATACTGATGCGGTCAGGATTAAGGAATCGTTCAAATAACAAATCATGCTTTAAAGGATCAATACTCGTAATACCAAGAGCATAGGAGACCAAACTACCTGCTGCTGATCCTCTACCAGGTCCAACCGGAATTGAAGATTTTTTTGCATATTCTACAAAGTCAGCAGTAATAAGAAAATAACCAGCAAACCCCATATCTTTTATAACATTAAGCTCATGGGACATACGTTTTTTAATTTCAGGAGTAATTTCACCATAAAGATTTTGTGCACCTGATTCTGTAATAGATTTCAGGTATTCGTCAGGGTCAGAAATATTTGCTTCTTTAGGTATGGGAAAATTAGGTAAATGGGACTCTCCTATTGGTAGTGTAATATCAATACTATCTGCAATTTTTCTGGTGTTTTCAATAGCCCCAGGAAATTCTTTAAAAAGTTTATGCATTTCATCTTGAGTTTTAAAATAAAACTCAGGTGTGGCATATCTTAAACGATTTGGATCACTTCTCTCCTTCCCTGTTCCTAGGCAAATGTGTATATCATGAGCTTCCCAATGTTCTTTTTTTGCATAATGAGCATCATTGGTGCATACTAAGGGAAGGTTAAGATCTTGAGAAAGTTTTTTCATATTTTTAAGGTTCTGCTCTTCTTCAGGTATACCATGATTTTGTATTTCTAAATAATATCGATCTTGGAATATTTCAGAAAACAACAATGCTTCTTTTCTAGCTCCTTGATAATCTCCTTTTAACATTTTTTCTGGGACAACACCTTTTAGACAAGCAGACATACAAATTAGACCCTCACTATATTCACGTAATAAATCCATATCAATCCTTGGCCTATAATAAAAACCTTCTAAATAACCCGCAGTAACAAGTTTCATTAAATTTTTATATCCAGTGAAGTTCTGAGCCAACAAAATCAAATGATTATTCCCCCAGCCACCATCAGATCGAGTCTTTTTCTCAAATCGAGATCCAACTGCTACATAAATTTCACAACCAATTATAGGTTTTATTCCTGCTTTCTTTGCTTGTTTATAGTACGGTAAAACACTAAACATATTCCCATGTTCAGTAAGAGCAACTGCATCCATATTTAGATCATCAATCGTATTAACTAATTGATCAATCTTTTGAGCGCCATCTAACAAACTATAGTCTGAATGATTATGTAAATGTACAAATTCCGATGTCATTATAAAGATCCTATATATATTGCTAAAAGTCCCATTATCGTGCTGAATTTTAATATTTTAGAGCTTAGGATAGCGGAAGAAATCGTTTGATTTCTTACAAGCAAAAGTACAACAATTATTAAAGGAATCTCAACGCCAATAAGCATAATAATTAAGTACCAATCATTATAAGTATTATTAAAGTATGGCACTAGCGCAACTAAACAAACTACAAATGATAGAAAAGAAATGAGTTTGATCGCGCCTTTGATTCCATGTTGGATAGGATATGTATTATGGTTGGCAATCTGATCACCTTCAAAGTCAGCTATATCTTTAGTTATTTCTCTAATTAAAGTTAAACTGAATGCCAATAACCCAGGAGTCCAAAGGGGATATATATTTTCAAAAACCGTGCCACAAAAAATAAAAGATAAACCAATAATGAAAGATACTGCGATATTCCCAATCAAAGGTTTTGACTTTAAATGTGTACTATAAATCACTATTAAAGGCATTGAAACTACTATACTGATAAAATACGCGTTAGGTGGTAGCTGAAGAGACAAAACTGAACCTGCTGAAAATAGAAAAAAACTAAATATTAAAGCTTTGTTTCTTTCTATATTCTTACTTGGGATTGGCCTTGAAGGGCGATTGACTTTATCAATTTCCAAATCTAAAACATCATTAATAGAATTTGCTCCTGCAGTATATGTCATAACAACCAAAACTATTAATATAACCATTAACTCTTGACCCAGACTATCTAATATTGCAGCTGATATTATCATAGCTAAACCCGAAACTAGAACATTTAAAGGCCGAATTAATAAAAAGTAATTGTAGATATCTTTCATTCTATTATTCAATCAAAAAATATACAAATCAATAAACATTATGCTTGAGCAATTAAAACTCTATTGTCACCGTTGAAATCTTTTATTAGTGCTAAATTTCTATAATGTAAATTTTTAAAAATAGAATAAACTTTATTAGAATGTTCTTCCTTCCCAACTTCAAGGATAATCCATCCATTAAGTTTTAACATCTCCTTACCAATCTGTCCAAGCCTATGATAAAATATTAGTCCATTATCAAAATCTGTTAGAGCTATATGAGGTTCAAAGTTTTTTATCTGTTTTGAGAGATTTTTCATTTCATTTTGAGAAACATAAGGTGGGTTAGAAATCAAGAAGTCATAAGCTTTACAAGGAGTATCAGTCAAAATATTCATCTCATAAAAAAAAACATTTTTCACATTTAGCCTAGATTTATTTTCTTCAGCAATTTCAATAGCGTCTAAAGAAATATCAATACCAAAGACATTTGCTTTAGATATTTCTAATGCTAAGGTTGAAGCAATACATCCAGATCCTGTTCCCACATCAATAATTTCTGGCTTTTTTACCATATTACTTTTATCAATCACTATATCAATTAACCTTTCAGTTTCTTGCCTTGGAATAAGAACTTTAGAGTTAACAATATATCGTCTCCCATAAAATTCACAAGAACCCGTAATGTATTGAAGGGGCTCATTATTTTTAACTCGTCTTTTTATCCAGCTCCTTAAAACTAAAAGTTGCTTACTATCTAAAGGCTCTTCAAAACGTAAATAAATATCTAATTTGTTGCATTTTAGAAGAGATCTTAAAAGCCACTCAATTTCTAGCTTTGGATTAGTAAATTGGTTTTGAGAAAAATATTTTTCTGCCCAATTGATGATATCGATTATTCTCCAAATTTTGGACATATACGTAAAAATTTTGAAATAATATCAATTAATATTTGCGGACATAAGTTCTTGCTGTTCAGCGATCTTTAATTTTTCTATAAGTTCGGTTAGATCCCCATCCATAACTTCATTTAGCTTGTAAGAAGTAAAACTAATTCGATGATCAGTAATTCTTCCTTGAGGAAAATTATAAGTTCTTATTTTTGCAGACCTGTCTCCAGTTGAAACCAAACTTTTTCTTTCTGCCGCTCTTTCTGCCGCTGCTTTTTGTTGTTCAGAAGCTAACAACCTTGCTTTTAAAACTTTTAATGCAGCCGCTCTGTTTTTGTGCTGAGAGGACTCATCTTGACATGTCACAACTAAACCCGTAGGAATATGAGTAATCCTTATTGCGGATTCAGTCTTGTTTACATGCTGACCACCAGCTCCACTAGCACGATAGGTATCAATTTTTAAATCTCCATCGTTAATATCAATATCTACGTCTTCTGCTTCAGGAAGAACGGCTACAGTTGCTGCAGAAGTATGAACTCGACCACTAGTTTCGGTTTTTGGAACTCGCTGTACTCGGTGAACACCACTTTCATATTTTAACATCCCAAAGGCACCTTTCCCATTGATAGAAACTATAGCTTCTTTAATTCCTCCTATACCCGTATCAGAAGAATTCATTAATTTGTATTTCCAATTCTTTCTTTCAGCATATCTTATATATATTCTATATAAATCCGAAGCAAAAAGAGCCGCTTCATCTCCGCCTGTTCCAGCCCTTATCTCCAAAATTAAATTTTTATCATCATTAGGATCCTTAGGCAAAAGTAGAATCTTTAATTCGTCCTCTAGCTTAGACTTTTCAATTTCAAGAGAAGGTAATTCTTCACGGACTATTTCAATTAACTCCGCATCGCCTTCATTAAGCATTTCTTTATCTTCATAAATTTGATCTAAAACTGAGATATATCTTTTTGAGACTTGCACAACTTTTTCTAAAGAGTTATGCTCTTTTGCTATTGATGATAATTTTTTTTGATCACTTAATACTTCTGGCTTTGTCATTTCTTCAGATAAATAATGATATTTATCAATTATCTCTTGAAGCTTTGTTTTCAACGTTTGAACTCAGTGATATTTAGTAAATTAGGATAAAATTCAGAAATTTAATTTTTGTATAAATTTCTTAGTCTATCAGCTTATTCTATTTTTTTTCGTACTTTTTATTAAATTTTTCAATACGACCTGCTGTATCTACTAAATTTTGCTTACCAGTAAAAAATGGATGAGATTTATTTGAAATTTCAATTTTACATAATGGATATTCTTTCCCATCATCCCACCTTACGACTTCTTTTGTTTCTACTGTAGATTTAGTTAAGAAACTATAATCACAAGATGTATCTTTAAATACAACTAACCTATAATTATCTGGATGAACATCTGATTTCACATTTTACTCCTAAAGTTAAATAATTTTTTTTAATGCGTTCTGGATACGCTTGATTCCTTTTTCTATGTTTTGCTTATTGGTTGCATAGGAAAAACGGATATGTCCAGGGGCACCAAACCCATCACCTGGTACAGTAACAACACTAGACGAACGCAGAATATACTCTGAAATATCAAAAGTATCTTTTAATAACTTACCATCAGCTTCCTTGCCCAAAAACCTGCTGAAATCAGGAAAAGCATAAAACGCACCCGAAGGGGATAGACACGTAACTCCCGGTAGTCGATTTAATAGATTAATTATAAGATCTCTTCTTTCTTTAAATAGCCTCAACATATCTTGAACACATTTTTGATCTCCATTTAAAGCTTCAATCCCTGCAAATTGACCTATAGAATTTGCGCAAGAAGTTGCCTGCCCTTGCAATTTAGACATTGCACCAATTAAATCGACTGAACCTGCAGTATACCCAATCCTCCAACCGGTCATTGCATAAGTTTTAGAAAGGCTCATACATGTTAGAACGGTTGCTCCAACTTTATGATCTCTATTAATTTTTTCAGTACTTATGAATTTTTCATTATATACAAGCCTTTCGTAGCACTCATCTGAAATAATTATCCAGTTATTTTCTTTTGCGATTTTTAACAAACGCAATATCGCTTCATTGCTCCAAACCCCGCCTGTTGGATTTGAGGGTGAATTGATAATGATACCTTTTGTTTTTTTTGACATTACTTTCTCAAGATGTGTGAAATCTATTTCGAAGTTATTTTCAGGTATAGTATTAACAAAAACAGGTCGAGCATCAGCTAATCGAACAAATTCTGGAAAAGAGACCCAATAAGGCTTGCAAACTAATACCTCATCACCCTTATCAAAGATAGCTTGACATGCTGTATACAAACTTTGTTTTTCACCATTTGAAACTAAAATATTTTTTATGTTATACCTTAGATCATTCTCCCTTTTAAGTTTATCACAAATTGCTTCTCTAAATTCTATCATCCCAGGACCTGCTGTATACTTAGTGAAACCTTTGTCCATAGCTATTTTCCCAGCATTAATAATATGCAAAGGTGTATTAAAGTCTGGTTCACCAACAGAAAAATTAACAAGATCAATACCTTTAGATTTCATTTCTGCCGCTACTGTAGCCATTTCTAAAGTAA
>CENJ01027067.1_pt1 | contig 11365 bp, 8 predicted proteins | sample 356161 | NCBI WGS metagenome assembly CENJ01 (sample SAMEA2619531, study PRJEB7988) | marine metagenome | biome: marine biome (ENVO:00000447); feature: surface water layer (ENVO:00002042); material: "saline water (ENVO:00002010), including plankton (ENVO:xxxxxxxx)" | depth 5 m
AAGTAGTTGCATATCGCCAGGAATTTTGGACTGAAACTTTAGCTTCTCACCGCTCGTCGGGTGGATAATGCCTATCGTCGCAGCGTGCAGCGCTTGCCGCTTAAAACCATAGGGCAGCTGAGCGCCCTTTCGACCAACAGCCTTCTGTGTGCTTGGGTGGTAGATTCGATCGCCAATCAGCGGCATGTCATGCGCGGCCGCTTGTATCCGAATCTGGTGTTTAAGACCCGTTTCAAGACGTATACGAAGCCTCGCCACGTGGTTATGAGCAAAAACCTCTTCGACTCGATAATGCGTCACCGCCTCGGTCGCGCCTGCTTCGGGCTCTGCGAAAAGTTTTTGATCGTAGCCGCGCTCGTCTAGCTTGAGATAATTATGCCAAGTGCCCTCTGTTGTAGCTGAATCCCCGTCCCCGTAGGCAATGTATTCGCGGAGAAAGTTGTGGCTACGGAGCTGCTTGATCAGGTGCTGCCTGGCATTGTCGTTCAGCGCGATGCAGAGTAGCCCACTTGTATATTGATCTAACCGGTGAACGGGGAGCGTCTTGACCGGATCTGCGGTGCCGAAAAAACTGCGACGGGTCGCCTCACCACGCGCGTCGTTCAAATAATTGCTCAACACTTCGAGTGCCGAAATCTTCGATTGATTCTCGGTCGGCACTGACAAGAGGCCTGCCTCTTTATCGACGATGGCAAGATCGCTATCTAAATAGATTAATACCAACTTGGGATGGATCCGCTTGCGGTGCCCCCAGGCCACCGCGGACTTCTCAGGCTTACCCATGGCAAGGGAGTCACCAGGATTCGCCAGTCGCATGCCCGCTTTCGTTACGACACGCCCATCAAGGCAGAAACGACCCGCCGCGATCCACTCCTTGATCCGCTTACGCGGCGAATCTGGGCAAAGACGAAGCGCCCAATCGAGCAGGGTCTTTTCTTCAAGATTGGTATCATCCTTCATAAGTGCTCAGTGCGTCGATAGTCCCAAGGACAAGCAAGCTCATTTAATATCGCCCGACAAGGACGCTAACCGGTGTCGCATCACCGCCTAAATGATGTAGGAAGCGTTCGCCCTAGGCGCACAAAAAGCCCCCCTTCGAACCAGAGGGCTATTAAAATGTAATTTGCTTTTACTTTTTAATCAGGCAGGGCCTAATTAGAAAGTGAAGAGCAATTCAAGCGCACCTTCAAGTGTCTCACCATCTGCACCACCTTCAAATTCGTAGTCAACAGCGCTGATTTCAGCAACTAATAACAGATTGTTTGTGAAAGCATAATTGTGAGCGAGAGTGAACTTAGTCGCTTCAAGGATATCATCGGCATCTACATGCGAGACACGACCGGTGATCGATGCTCGGTCGGAATAGCTGCAATTAGCCATCATAAGGAAACTATCGATCTCAAGTTCACCAACAGTGGAAACATCGTGCACTGTCATGGTATACTCACCAACAAACAACCAAGCACCTATTTCATAGCTTGTGAAGGCATTGATTGCAGCTGATTCAATTTCGAAGTCATTAACACCGCTTCCAACTTCTGTAGTCTCGAAGACCGCACCTACGAACGCATTGAATCCGTTACCCAGATCTTTAGCATAAGCCGCCTCAACAGCATAAGCGCTTAATTCTGGAGCTACACTGCCTGTCAACTGAGCTACGAGGTTTACTAATGCATCACTCTCAGTGTCACTACCAAGACGACCGTCTCCAAAGAAAGCTCCATCTTGCAAGGAGATAGCAAAGAAGTCAGTATCGGTCTCATAGGAAACCTTAAGACCGCTATTAGTCTCTGGAGTAATAATTTCACTGTATGATACGTCGTTATCTATGAATATCTCCGTGTCGCTACTGTAAGCACCAGAATACTGGAAGAGACCAGTCGGCTCGGAGGCCTCAAATCCTAGCATAGAATCATAACGACCAACTGTGATTACAATGCCATTACTTGGAGAGTAGGAAGTGAAAGCTTGATCGACAGAATAGCCCGTTCCATCTTCCCACTGAAGGTCGATCTGAGCAGTAACTGCATCGAAATCCAATAAGAAGGTAATTTCAACTTGATCGAGGCTGTGGCTATTTTCAGTTTGATCGGCTGCAGCTGAATCATCTTCAGTGCGCGAGTAAGACATATCAGCGAAACCTTCAACTGAGAGACTCTCAGTTAATACGATCTCCGCAAAGGAGAAGCAAGATGATGCAAAGAATGCAGATGCGATAGCTATTTCGTTTTTCATATTGTAGTTTAGATGTTGTTTGTTTTATTGTATTAAACATCACTTTCTGAGTAAAATGGTCTGCATTTACTGCTGGAAGTTGGGTATATGGACCTTCGTGACCTGACCTTTAGGAAAACTAATCTGACCGCGCAGCGAATAGCCACTACCACGAATATTGGTTTCCTAGTCAGATTGTAAGTTAAAACCGTATCTAAGGTTCAATTAAGCACCATTTTTATGCCTATGACCCACCAATATAGACTTCTGGGCTCGATACTTGCCTTCAGCGCAGTGCTATTCGGCGCATTTGGTGCGCATGCCCTTAAAGAAACACTGAGCGCGCATGATTCGGTTCAAACCTGGGAAACTGCTGTGCGCTACCAGATGTGGCACGCTTTAGCCCTTATACTTTTGTCAAGTAATGGTTTATCGAATCCTATACCAAAAATGACAGGTCCCTGCTTCGTGGTCGGCAGCCTACTATTTTCAGGTTCACTTTATGGACTGGCACTCGATGGGCCAAAATGGCTCGGTCCAGTAACACCGCTCGGTGGATTATGCCTGATGATCGGCTGGTTGCTTTTAGCTCATTCGAGTTTCAATAATAAGATATAAAATCTATCTATATGTTATTCATATAACTTATATTATAATGAGGTATATACCTATTTCTATTTGCGATCGGCAACTTGCAGACGAACAACCCTAATTGACTCTGTTAAGAGGCTAGAGATTATTAGTCAGATAATCAAAGCTCCGGGTTGCCAATGCGCCCTGCTTTGTCATTTCTAATTTATGCCATACGAACACACTTCTACGCGCCGAATCGAGTTTTCCGAGACCGACATGGCGGGACTCGTCCACTTTTCTAATTTTTTTAAATATATGGAGACGGCGGAGCGCGACTTTTTCGAGGCTGCAGGGGTGGACTTGATCCGCACCGAACCGGGCGAACTAGTCGGCTGGCCACGGGCGCGTGCCGAGTGCAAATTCTCCGCTCCACTGAGATTTGGGGACACGATTGATATCCACCTAGCCGTTAAATCGGTCAAAGATCGAGCGATTGACTATCAGTTTCGCATTTTCCGCCGCAACGAAGATGGCAGCCGCACGCAAGCGGGTAAAGGGCACATGACGACGATCCTAGCCAAACTTGACGAAGGTGGCGAACTGCAGTCTACCGAGCTGAGCGATGATCTGCGCAAGCGGATAAGCGAGGCACCTGCTGAGGTGCTCAAGCTACCGTTAGCTTAGTGAATGAAGTTTTCATTTTCTAACCTCAAAGAATATCTAACTTCATTTAGCGCTTTAACTATGAAACCACATGCATTGGTCACCAACGACGACGGGATCGAATCCGCCTTTCTACACCGATTGGTGGAAGCGCTTCTGCCCCAATTTCGTGTTTCCGTCGCCGCCCCAGCCTTGGAGCAGAGCTGGACGGGTCGTAGCATGACGCGCCATGGCGAGCTCGAAGCGATCCTTAGCCCCTCGCATTTCCCTGATGGCGTCGAAGCTTGGTCGATCAGCGGCACGCCGACGGATTGTGTCAACATCGCCCTCGGCAACTTGCTTTCCGAAAAGCCTGATATTGTGATTTCCGGTATCAATATTGGTTTTAACACTACCGAATCGCTCATTCTTAGCTCTGGCACGGTGGCCGGCGCGATTGAGGGCGTGCTCTGGAATCTGCCGGCCATAGCCTTCAGTAAATGTGTGCCTAATCACCTTTTCGAGAAAATCCGAGATTCCCAGGGGCTAGCGGACGGTGATTTCAATGCTTCCCTCAAAGCAGCCGCTGCGCATGCCGCGAAGATGGCAGTCGAAACTCTAGCCACGTCCGAAAAGCACCTTGGCACTGTGGTCAATGTCAACTTCCCGGTCGAAACGGCATCTGACACGCCTATCATCGAGACCTTCCCTGCCAAGCTACAGCTTGGCAGCTTATTTGCCGAGTCCAGCCCAGGAAAGTTCACCTTCCGTTACTCGGATGGCTTTGTTACTGATTCAGATCCGAATACCGACCGCGCCGCGCTTGATAGCGGACGAATTAGTCGCAGCCTACTGGATTTCTCGCGTATTGGAAAACGCGACTAATTTGTAGTGGCTTCAGGATTAAAGCCTCAGCGGCAAATACGAAAGGTCCACCTGGCCGAAACGCAAAAGCTCCACGATTAATTCTTGCCTGTTATGACTGCGAAAAATAGGCACTTAGTATGATTATATTCTCCGCACAGAGATGCACCCGATTTTTTCGATCTATAAACGTAATTTTCTGCGGTCTCGCGATCTCTAGCTTACTGGGTCTGAGCGCCCAAGGCCAGAGTAAGGACGAACTTTTCCGAGGCACTTGGCAGATCGATACGCCGGAAAAAGGTGCGCTCATTGTAATGCTCAAGAGCCAGAATCGAGCCTCCTACTTCTGGGGCGATAATACCGATCAGACTGTCTACTCAGGAACTTGGGCGAGTGAAGGCGAGACAGCCACCCTCACTTGGGAAGATGGCAGCCAGCACCGAATTGAGGGCGACAGCCTAGGCTTCGCTATGACCCATATCGACGCGGGCGGCAAAGAGGCCTACACGACCAAAGCACAACAAGTGCCCACCGAAATACTTGGTCAATGGGCGAAGCCCCCTACTAAAGCAAGCGAGATCGCCTCCGACCGTAATCGAGCCAAAGGCTTTATCGGTATCTGGAAAATCGGCGAAGACGAAACGAACGCAAAATATGTATTCGTCGAGTCCGACCGCTCCGCAGCGACGAACGCTGGTGGCGAAGACGGCCTCCGCGGATCTTGGGCCAAACAAGGCAGCGAGTTGCACATTACTTGGGATAGCGGTCACTATTCCATTCTCCGCCCGAACAAGCGCGAATTTATTTACAAGATGGTGGAGCCAGGTCTAATCATCGAAGATGACGAGACAGTAATGCGACCCGCCTCTCGTATCATAGAGGATCGAGTATCCCACACATGGGCGGCTAGTTACCGGGCGGAACGGGAGATTTATACAGGCGGCATCGCCTTTTCTAGTCGTAAAAACGCCCGCTCCTTTTACCGCGGAGATTGGATCGTAAAGCTCTCCGAAAATCGTTTTGAACGCATCGCGCTCTCTCGCTTCGGCGGACTCAGCACAACGCTCGACAGTGGTCTCGAAGGCGACTGGCGGATGCAGGGGCAAGACCTCTTTATGCGCTGGGACGATGGGATGCGTAAAATCCTCAGCCCCATCGGGCGGGGCTTCGTCATCTACGAGTATCCCGCTGGCCGCCCACTCGACGGCGTGCCCACTCGCACTCTTGCCGCCGCGCCTGCAGACAGCGCAAAGCTAGCCGAACACTTAAAAGGCCGCGAACAAGTCGCCCTACAAATTGTTAAGCTCGCGGAAGCCGCTGGCATCGACCCCGCTCAACAAGAAACCGCAGGCTGGGGGCGCACCTTCGCTCGCTGGGTATGGCCTTTTGGTGAAGATGAAGACGCCGCATCGGCCGATGCCATGTTAAAACAAGAATTTGAAGAAGCCAGCGATACAGACCCATGGTGGTGGCCTTTCTGGAGCGAAAAAGGTTCCGCAGAGCAAGTTAGCGTAACCGAAACTGCGACAGACGCCTTAGAGGTGCCAGAGCCAGATAAGGCCGCCGAAGGAATCACCATTGAAACGACTGTTGAAAATATTACCGATTATTCAGTGGCCGAAGAAACAAACGAAAAAAATAGCCGCTCGGTTCGCGATTGGGTCTGGCCCTTCTAAAGTATACTTACAACAGAAGTTCAAAATTCTAATTCACGCAACAATCATACCATGACCACCGTCACATCTAGTCCCGCCCTCAACGCTAGCACGGTCTCTGAGATCGACCCTGAGATCGCCGCTGCCATCGCCGCCGAGCGCCATCGACAAGAAAACCACGTCGAGCTCATCGCTTCCGAAAATTTTACCTATCCGGCAGTGATGGAAGCGCAGGGTAGCGTGCTCACGAATAAGTATGCCGAAGGCTACCCACGCAAACGCTGGTATGGCGGATGCGAGCATGTTGATGTGGTCGAAGACCTGGCCATCGCCCGCGCGAAGGAGCTCTTCGGCGCGGATCATGCGAACGTGCAGCCGCACTCTGGCTCGCAGGCCAATTTTGCAGTTTACACTTCAGTGCTTCAGCCCGGCGATAAGCTGCTCGGCATGAATCTTGCCCACGGCGGTCACCTCACCCACGGTAACCCAGTCAATTTCTCGGGTAAGCTCTACAAATTCGTTCAATACGGAGTACGCGAAGACACCGGTCTAATTGATTATGACGAGTTGGCTGCTGTCGCCGAGAAAGAAAGGCCAAAGATGATCACCGTAGGCGCATCCGCCTACTCGCGCATCATAGACTTCGAACGCATGGGTGAGATTGCCCGCTCCGTCGGCGCCTATCTTTTCGCCGACATCGCGCACATCTCAGGGCTCGTCGCTGGCGGAGCGCACCCCTCCCCCGTGCCCCACGCCGACTTTGTCACGACGACCACACATAAGACACTTCGTGGTCCACGCGGCGGTCTTATACTTTGTAAAGCAGAGCATGCCAAAGTAATCGACTCAGCCATGTTCCCGGGCGGTCAAGGTGGTCCACTCATGCATGTCATCGCAGCCAAGGCCATTTGCTTTGGCGAGTGCCTCAAGCCTAGCTTCAAGACCTACGCAGCCCAAGTTGTGGCCAACTCAAAAGCCCTTGCCGCTGCTATGATGGAGCGCGGCTACAAATTGATTTCTGGCGGCTCAGATAACCATCTATTTCTTGTCGATTTACGCGCCAACTTACCCGAACTCACCGCGAAGGTCGCACAAGAGACACTCGATCTGGCTCACATTACTTGTAATAAAAACACAGTCCCCTTCGAGACACGTTCTCCTTTCAAAGCATCGGGTATACGCCTCGGCACACCCGCCGTGACTAGCCGAGGCTTCGTCGAGGACGATATGGTGATCATCGCCGACTGCATCGATCGCGTGCTTAAAGCAATCGATACCGACGACCTAGACGACACAATTGAAAGAGTCAAAGGGCGCATTGCTGAACTAGTTTCGAAGTATCCGCTGCCTTACTAGGGTTAGAACAAGGGCTTGGTTACTGCCTATCCGCAGATAAAGTTAGTCGCACAGGAGCGCCATCCTCCATTCCTACAACAAGTCTGCCGCCAAATCCGCAAGCTCGGAACGCACCCCGGTAGTTAGTTCCAAGTGTGCGGTTATGTCCGTACCTTTAAGCCTCTGCGCAGTATGCACCAGTCCGTTTGACCAGGCATCAAGAAACATGCTGTCCACCTGATAGGGATCTCCGAGTAGTATCACCTTCGAACCTTCAGCCATACGACTAACAACCGTCTTCGCTTCGTGCGGGGTCAAATTCTGCGCCTCATCAATGATAAAAATTGTGTTCGAAAGCGATCGCCCGCGTATGAATGTCATCGCTTCGACCTCGACCATTCCGTAGTCGAAGAGAAACTGGAAAGGCTTACGTGGCTTACTTTCCTCCTCACCTTCGTCACCTTGGCTCGGCTGCTTGGCCAGCTTAGCCATCGCCTTCTTACGCTTGCGCGTCGAAGTGATACGGCTCACCGCATCATCCTCATGCATATCGGGTTGTTTGACCACCTTGCGATTACTAAAGAGCACTTCAAGGTTATCAAAAAATGGGGCAATATAGGGCGCCATTTTTTCATCCAAGGTGCCAGGCAGCGCGCCGGTGTCTTTGCCGATATGCACCAGTGGGCGTGTAATGAATACACGCTCGTATAGGTTATCCTCACCAATCGCTTGGAAGAGCGCCATAGCTATGGAAACGAGTGTTTTACCTGTACCCGCTTTTCCACTGCAAGTGACTAACTTAATGTCTTCATCCAAGAGTGCATCCATAAGCATGCGTTGCTCTGAATTGAGGGGATGAATACGTATGCCTTTCGGTATTTTTACACCCACATCTGAGCCAAGGATCAAACTGTCAACCTGTCCATCACCACGATAACGCGCAGGCTCGCTAATCTCTCCGTTACTGAGAAAGATGTATTCGTTGATAAATAGATGGCTCGTTTGTTCGGGAAGAAGGTCCACGCCGTGCTCCTCGAGGAAGCGCTCATAGTCTTCGTCGCTGACCTCGATCGTCTTATAACCGCTACCGAGTTTGGCAGAGGTCACTTTATCGTTCATGTAGTCCTCTACTTCGAGACCTAGCGCGATACCCTTGAGCGCCATGTTGGCGTCCTTCGTTACCAGAATCACTCGACTATCGGGACAGACCTCCTTTAGGAAAAAAACCGAGGCCAAAATACGGCTATCCATTTTCTCCATGTTGACGAGCGTGGCCTTCAAACGATTCAAACCCTGATTATCAGAATCGCCGCTCACCATGTAGTCGTTGATCACAACGACGAGGCGACCACCATTCGGTAAGCCGCAGCTTAGAGCAGAGCTACCTTTACCATTTAGCTCGGGCGGTGATTCCAAGCCCTCATCGAAGAGTGCCCGGAGGTCTCTATGTATCTTTCGTGCCGAGAAGCCCAACTCGCCAGGAGCAGACTTCTTACCATCGAGTTCTTCGAGGACTTCGACAGGTATCGCGATTGTATTTTCCTCGAACTTGTGCAGGCACTGCGGATCGTGCAGGAGAACATTAGTATCAAGGACAAAAACCTTAGTCTTCGAGGCGGGCGTTGTTGCGTTTGGCAAGGTAAGTAAAATAAATGAGGGCAAATACGATTCTGGCATTTGCAGCCAGTCTAAAATGAGCTAATACAAGCCATAATCGTGCCCTCTACCTTTGGGCAAGCAGTAAACCCAATTAGCTCAACTTTTTCACTAAAATGTCATACGAACCTATCACTCAACACGATTTCCAGGATGAATCTCTGTTCAAACTCGCCCTCACTCACTCAAGCTGCAAGCGAGTTGGTGGCGACAACCAACGCCTCGAATTTCTAGGCGACGCTGTGCTCGACCTCATTATTGCAGAAGCTCTGTATGTAAAATTTCCCGAGGCCGATGAAGGCGCGCTCGACCGCTGCCGTGCCAGTATCGTTAATGGCAAGTCCCTCGCTCGCGCCGCGACCGCTAAAGGTCTCGGCAAATATCTCGAGGTCAGCGACGCACACCGCCAGCACCACCTCGAGCCGAGCAAGGCGATGCTCGAAGATGCCCTTGAAGCCCTCATCGGAGCCGTCTACCTAGATGGCGGGGTCAAGGCCGCGCGCGAGACCATCTTGCATCTATTCGACAGCCAAATTGAAGCCCTCGTGCTTGCTGCCGGCAGTCAAAACCCAAAAGGTAAGCTCCAAGAGTGGTCGCAAAAACACCACAAAGGCGAAGTGCCTACCTACGCAGAACTCTCAGCTGAGGGTGCCGACCACGAGCGCAGTTACACCGCCACAGTATCTTTAGGTGGTAAGGAACTAGGCCGTGGTATAGGCAGTTCAAAAAAAACCGCCGAAGCTAAGGCAGCGAAGGCCGCGCTAGAAAATCTCGCGTAACGTAGCGTGAGTTTGCTCGCTCGCCACGAATGAAATACCTGTGCCCAAAAAACAAAAACCTTCGCCCAGCAAACACACGCTCTATCACGGCGTATGCACGGAGGCACGTGCCCCACTGCTCTACTCCCTAGCGCAAAGTAACGACATAGAAATCACTGTCGCCCTCGTCGCTGATCCGCGCCGCGCACTAGAACTCGCCACCGAACTCGATACCTACGCCCTCTGGGCTAGAGCCAAAACGCCCCTTCAAGTCCTTTACTTCCCCGAAGACCCTCCGCCCGACATCGACGCACAGCGCCGCGCTGACCGTATCTGCGACCGTCTCACTGTGCTCAGCGCACTTCTCACCAGTTCAGCGGGTAAGCGACTGCTCATCGCCACTCCCGAAGCCCTAATGGCTGCCTGCCCCAAAAAAGTAGCCTTTGCGCAGCAACGCCTCACCCTAAGGGTTGGCCAGTCACACTCCTTTTCCGAATTGATCGCCACACTCTCAAGCGATCTCGATTACGACTCCGAAGCTCTCTGCGAACAGCCTGGACAGATCGCGACCCGAGGCGGCCTGATTGACCTCTACCCCTACGATGCGAACAAGCCCTATCGCATTGATTTCTTTGGTGACGAGATCGAGAGTATCCGGCGCTTCGACCCCACTACCCAGCGCACGCATGAAGAAGTCGACGAAATTCAGATAGCCGCCGCCGAGAGTGCTGACTCCATTCACTCGACCGAAGGCGCCCTCCTAGCTTACCTGCCCGAGAGTAATCTACAATGGATACTCGACGATCCCGCCACGCTCGTGCGCGCGCATCCCTACAGGTTTGAAAATATCAAAACGACCAGCGGTAGCCTACGCTCTTTTTATCAAGCGCTCGCTCATCGTGAGAATATCGACACACTCACTTCGCTTTGCGAACTGGATACAGATCCCGAACTCTTTTGTAGGGCCGAGCGTATTGAGATTCAGTCCGAGCCGACAGCTAACTACCGTTTCCACACCAACCACACAAAGATCGGATACGACCGATTTGAGTCAGAGCAGAGTAATCGTTTCAAGTTTGAACAACGGCTAGCGGATTGGACAAAAGAAGGGCTCGAAATCACTTTCGCAACCGCAGGCGAGAACGAGCAAAAGCGCATCAAAGAACTGCTTGCCGACAATCCACTGACGGTAGGGATCAAATCTAATTTTATCAAAGGTACGGTATCGGGTGGATTCATTCTTCGCGTCAGTCCAAAAATTCCACTCGCCACCCTCCCTCTTCACTCGAATGCAAAGCAGGGTTTTGTTTTAATAGCCGATACAGAATACTTTGGTAGTCGAAACCGCAAGGTCAGCCGTCGGGAGGAACGCGCCCGCGCCACACTCTCGCAAGTTGACCAGTTACTCGACTTCACTGAACTAGTGGACGGCGATCCACTTGTCCATTTGCAACACGGCGTCTGCCTCTTTCGCGGCCTCACACAACTAGAAATTCAAGGTGGCAGCAAAGAGGTCATCTCTGTCGAGTTCGCCGATCAGATGACGATCCATGTCCCGCTACAAGAGTCGCATTTACTCACTCGCTATGTCGGCCTGACTAAGTCGCAACCCAAGCTCGGTAAGGTCGGCGGTGCGGCTTGGGATAAAACCCGTGCCGCCGCCGAACG
>CENJ01173039.1_pt1 | contig 11365 bp, 13 predicted proteins | sample 356161 | NCBI WGS metagenome assembly CENJ01 (sample SAMEA2619531, study PRJEB7988) | marine metagenome | biome: marine biome (ENVO:00000447); feature: surface water layer (ENVO:00002042); material: "saline water (ENVO:00002010), including plankton (ENVO:xxxxxxxx)" | depth 5 m
AAGAGGGTCGTTGGGCTGGCATCTTCCAATGTACCAACAATGGTGCACAAAGGTTATTCCAAAGAGCCAAGCCCCAATCCATCCTCGACATAGCCGCCCTTACCTCAATATACCGCCCTGGTCCTCTTGCAATGGGCATTGACCGTAAATACGTGAAGATGAAGAACAATCCTCAAGACATCACCTACGATCATCCTATCCTCGAGGAGATTCTATCAGAGACATACGGTATGTTGGTGTTCCAAGAACAAACAATGGCCATCGTAAATCGTCTTGGCCAAATACCCCTCGATGAATGTAACGCTATTCGAAAGATGATGAAACCACAAGCATCCTCAGGTGATGCGAAGAAGAAAGCGAAAGCTCTCAAAGATCGTATCATGGCAGGCTTCAAAGCCAGTGGCCTTCGAATAGACCAAGCAGAGAGCCTGTATTCGAACATCATGAAGTTTACGTCATATTCGTTCAACAAATCACATGCCGTATCTTATGCGATGGATTCGTATTATTGTGCATGGTTAATGACATACTACGAAGAAGAATGGTTGTGTGCCTATCTAGAATCAATGTCTAAGAATGCTGACAAGCGTAACAAAGCTTTCAGTGAAGTGAAGGCACTCGGTTATGACATCGTTCCTATCGATATAAATTACGCACTCGAAACATGGACAATCCTAGAGGGTCGTAAGTTCATGCCATCTTTCTCCTCATGTAAAGGAATCGGTGAGGCAGCCATCGAAGAGATCATTCGTCTACGAAATAAACAGAGAGGTAAGAAGTTCTCTTCGTTGGATTCGATCTTATTCGATAAAGACAAGAAGTGGCAATTGTCCAAGTTCAACAAGAAAGCGATGGAAGGTCTTATCCATATCAAGGCATTCGAATCTGTCGACATCACAGGAACTGGTAAAACATTCGACAACTATGGACACATGGAAGCTGCACTCATTCCGAGTTGGTCGAAATGGAAGAAACGCCTCAAATCAGATCCCCTTGCAGGATATAACCTGATGTACGAATCAATCATGGCCACTGTTGGAACTCCTCCTTATGATCGAAAAGCAATCATCGAAAACGAAATGAATCACCTAGGTGCGGTAACCATCGATACAGTGATACCACCACGATATGCTCGTGTCTTCCACGAAAAGAACTTCAAACCCATCGATGAGTACGATGATCCAAGTGATGCCTACTGGTGGATTGTTGTGAAGGCTGTTAAGAAGAAGACCAAACGAGGAGCGCACTACCTTCGACTTCGAGTGATGGGTGCCAATGGAAAACAGGAATGGATGAACTGTTGGGGATGGAATGGTGAAGAGCCAGTTGATCCATACACAGTGTGCGTTGGTATCGTATCTTCTAATCACTATGGAAAATCGACAAAGTGGTCAAAGATGCGTATCTTCTTAGGATGATCGTGGTATAATAATACAAACAGGAGAGACTATGTCTGAAACAAACGAGCCCGTTAAGTGGGCAACTATGGTTCCCCTTATCGGGGGATCAGCATTTGGTTGCTATCGTGCAACCGGTACAAAACCACAATACAATATGAGCTACACACCATTTGGTGCGAACGAGTCGTTCTTCTATAGGCATTGGGATGATATACCCGTATTCCTTATCGACAACGACGATGATCCACTTCAAGAGCACACTGAGCAACTAGGATTCGTTAACTCTGTGTGTCCGTGTGCCGGTTTATCTCAACTGAGCACGGCAAAACCCGGGTCAGATGCGAGAGCTGCACAGAATAAATGGATGTTCGAATCTGCCGAATATGTATTAGGTCATGTGAAACCACGAGTGTTCTGGGGTGAGAATGCACCAGCTCTGTTCACAAACTCCGGACGCGAAGTTAGAGAAGGGCTACGAGAGATTGGAGATAAACATGGGTATTCGTTCTCATTATATAAGACATCTACCACATTTCATGGCGCGCCACAATACCGTGATCGTACATTCTATTTCTTCTGGGATAGTGAACATGCTCCCATCATGAATTGGTACAATCGACCCATGCCAACACTGGAACAGTTCCTCGAACAGATACCCTCAGATGCGACTGGGCAAGATGAATCTACAACGAAAGAAGATCCAACATCATCGTTGGTGAGGAAATATGTTCTAAACAAGGTAGGGCTTTCCCATAAAGAGTTTGTCAAGTACGAAGGAACGAAGAAGAGTACAAAGACTTCATATTGGCGATGGGTGGAAAAGTATTCTGACTTTGACGATGTTGCAACGTGGATTGGGAACAACTATGGTACAGACAACAAAGACTATAAGAAAGTCGTAAAGGTAGCGGATAAACTAAAAGCAGGCAAGAACTATATGGCGCCCGGACCGTTCTTCTTCTATGACAAAGCAAATGCAATGGTAGGAAGAACAATCGGTGGCACACTTCACCCTACAGAGGAAAGGTTCTTGAACGTGCGAGAGGTGATGCACTTAATGGGCATGCCACATGATTTCCAGTTCAGTCCAAGCGAAGCAGGGGCAACCCTCAACATGTTGGCACAGAACGTACCTTCGTATACAGCATCAGATATGGCTACAGAAGTCGTGAAATATCTTCGAGGTGGTCTCGAGTTCAGCGAACAATCATTTCTCATGCAAAACAATTTCAAACAGAAAACTATTTGAAAATATTCCTTGGTCGGAGTATAATGCTAGTGGGTAAACCGCTAGCATTTTTCATTTATGGAGTACACTATGCACACATTCAAAGACTTAAACTCTGCGTTTTGTGAATCCTTGGCACTAGTCAAAAACCAAGGATCTAACGTAGAGTCAAGAGGAACCAAACAAAGAGAGATCCTCTTTCATCACATTTGCATCGAAGACCCTACGGCTCTTACGATTGCACCTCCACTTCGTAGGTTCAAACCTGTATACGCAATAGCCGAATGGCTTTGGTATCTTTCTCGAGATAAGAGCGTGAAGAACATTGGCAAGTTCGCAGAAACTTGGCTCCTCATTCAGGATGCCAAAGGTGAAGCCGAATCCAACTATGGCGAATATATGTTTGAGTTACAGCACAATGCTCATCGACCCCAATGGGAATGGGTAAGAGAAGAACTTCTCCGAGATCGTGATACACGTCGTGCTACCATCGCAATCAACCAACCCTACCACAAGTGGAAGAACAACAAAGACTATCCATGCACAAACAACATGCATTTCTTTATTCGTGACAACCAACTTCATCTTGGTATCAATATGAGATCGAACTGTGCGGTGTTTGGCTTTTGCAATGATGTCTGGACATTTTGTATGTTCCAACAGTTAATGCTTAACGAACTGAATACACTTGGTGCGAATCTAACTCTTGGACGTTATTACCATTCGGCTGGATCTTTCCACGTCTATGAAAGGCATTGGAAGATGCAGGATACGATACTTGCGAACTATCGTAAGAACAATACTGGCAACTATCCCGAATTGAAAAAATATGAATTAAAAGGTACAATTCATAGTGAAGATATGCTTACGCATGCATTATCACGAACCGATATAACTCTCAATCAAATCAAATCACACACCAAAGAAATAATGGAGCTAATCTATGTCTAACATACTTGAACAAGCAAATAACATCATCAACAATAGAAGCGAAGAAAAAGAACGCCAATACGGCCCGATGGGTGAAGGCTTCGAACGTGCCGCTATGATCGCATCTGGCATGTCCGGCAAAGAGTGGTGTGCACACGATATGTTTATCGCAATGGTCGCACTCAAGTTCTCACGCCAATCTTACAACTTCAAAGAGGATAACCTCCTCGATGCCGTCGCTTATCTTGGCGCTTGGCAAAATTACATCAATGACAGCAAACCAGACCACGCAGGTCCTGATTTTCCAGAGGAGATAACAAATGCGAATACCACGAATAAGAAGACGCTCCTTACTGAAGAGGCGAAGAGGTCAATTGAAGAGGAGGATACGTCGGACCAAGAGTTTCATGGGCAGGAGGCGGTTGCGACGTCCCCTTACGATGAGACTTTCGAACCGACGCACCCGAGACATTTCTTAAGCCAACTTATTGCAGCAGGAGCAAACAAATGAAAATAACAAAGATACGTGATGTGAAAACACCCATAAGAGGTACCAAAGGATCAGCTGGCATAGACTTCTTCGTACCAAACGATTTCCCAAACTCTCTACGAAGGATTGAACCAAACGAAAGGTTCTTTATTCCTTCTGGCATCAAAGCGAATGTACCAGATGGTTACGCACTAATCGCTATGAACAAGAGTGGGGTTGCACTGAAGAAAGGATTGATCGTCGGTGCTTGTGTCGTGGATTCAGATTATCAAGGAGAGATACATCTTCACCTTATTAATACCACCCACAGAGCTGTCACAATCGAACCCGGTGAGAAATTAACACAGTTTCTTCTCATTCCAGTAGACCATTGTGATGTTACAGTCGTAGAAGAAGATCAGTTATTCACCGAAGAAACAATAAGAGGTTCAGGAGGATTTGGATCAACGGGGGTCAAATGAACGAATACTTAGTGACAGGGGGACTCGGCTTTATCGGGTCCCACCTTGTAGAGGAGTTAATGAAAGATGAAAACAACAGAGTCTGGATCATCGACGACGGATCAAACGCATGCTGGAACCCAAGGAAAGGACGACTCGATTACGATTCGTATTCCCGGGATCTCTTGGTCCAGCTTATGGCTGGTTACGAAGTGGCTGACGACCCTCGTTCTCCTCGTTTGGTTTGTATTTCAGGTGATTGTGCCCATTCTAACATTCTTGATCTCATTCGGCATGCTCGGTTTACTACTGTTTTTCATCTGGCTGGGAGTTGTAGTGTAGTCGGTTCTATTAACGAACCCCTCGATTACCTAGAGCAGAACCTATTCAAGTCTCTTAAGATTGCCAAGGCATGTGCAGAAGGCCAAACACGATTGGTGTTCTCATCGAGTGCGGCTGTGTATGGGTCAGAGTGGGAAGCTTTCAAAACACAAGAAGAATCGCCAATGGTTCCTACGAATCCTTATGGTGCAACCAAAATGTCGGCGGAGAACTGGTTTTCACTGTACAATGATCTCTATAGTCTAGACTACGTGGTACTTAGATACTTTAATGTGTATGGCCCAAGACAACGTGCAGGATCTCCTTATGCCGGTGTAATCGCTAATTGGGTACATAACCTTCTCATGAAGAAACCTTTAATCGTATACGGTGATGGTCACCAATCAAGAGATTTCATATCGGTACATGATGTTGCTCGAGCCAACGTGAAAGCCGCAGATGTACCAACTACCGGGTTACATACGTACAACATTTGTAGCGAAAGAGAAACGACTCTGAACGAAATCTTAAGCATAATGGAAGAAATGTGCCGGCACTCTTTCAATGTCAAATACGAGGAAGCGAGAGATGGGGAGGTGAAACGGTCGATTGGAAACAACACAAGAGCATTAGTTTCGCTAGAATGGGAGCCAGCCATTGGATTATACGAAGGCATCGAGCGATTACTTAAGTGGCGCGGTGTAGATTGTAAAATCGAATAATCGACAGTACAATAATTACTGTGTTTCATTAGGAGAATTATTATGATGGATCCTCAATCAGTCAACGTTGTGATATATCATGCAAATTGTAATGACGGTTTCGGTGCAGCTTTTTCTGCATGGAAACTTCTAGGCAATCGCGCTGAGTATCATGCTGCATCTCACGGTTCACCCCCACCAGATGTGACAGGAAAACGAGTAGTGATACTTGACTTTTCATACAATAACGCAACCACAAAGGCTCTGATCGAACAGGCCGAGGAGTTGTGGGTTATTGACCACCACAAATCAAACATGGTCGAGTTGCATGACATCTCAAACACTCACTTCGACATGACCAAATCAGGTGCGATGTTAGCTTGGGAATTCTTTCACCCTGGTAAAGAAGCTCCAAAGTTTATTGGCTACATACAAGATCGTGACTTATGGCAATGGGAACTGCCTTATTCGAAAGAGTTCTCCGCAGCATTCGATATGGTACCGTGGAACTTCGATGAATACGAAAAGTTCGAAGACGATAGTGTATTTGATGATGCGGTGAAAAGAGGATCTTATATCCTAGCATATTCGAAGACAGTGATCAAGAAGGTGTGTGATAAGGCAACCAAACGAAGGTATAAAGGTCATGATGTAATGGTCGTTAACTCATCACATTGGATGTCAGAGATTGGAGCAACCCTCGCCAAAGATTGTGATTTTGCAATGATCTGGTACTACGATCATGACAGCCACATGTACAAATGCTCGCTTCGTGCTTTTCATGATACGATGGATGTTTCCGAAATTGCGAAAGCCTTTGGCGGTGGTGGTCATAGAAAAGCTGCCGGCTTTGTTCTGCCAAAGAGTACACATCCGGATTCGATCTTCGACAAAGAAGAAGAGTCATCAGAAGATTGTGTCCTACCTGACGGAGAATATGGTGCAGACTAGACCAAACTGGGACGAGATATGGATGGACTTCGCTGGTAACATTGCTAGACGAAGTCCTGATCCTAATTTCAAGGTGGGATGTTGCATTGTATCACAGGATAACTGCCAAGTACTTGCGATAGGATATAACGGTGATCATAAAGGCGGCACAAACGTACGAGAATCGTTAGAGCCGGGAGGGTCCGGGTTTATCCACGCAGAAATTAATGCACTTATCAAATTGGATTACAATAACCCAAAGAAGAAAACTCTATATATTACTTTGTCTCCTTGCCGACAATGTGCGAAGGCCATAATTAATGGTGGTATCGATCGGGTCGTATATCGAGATGCATATAGAGACTGTTCGGGAATTGATCTTTTAAGAGAACACAAAATTGAGACAATTCACTACAGTTCGTTATAATTATCTGTAGTCGGAGTTTGTTATATGTTAGTGAGTCGAATTGAGAATTGTATGGATCGTATCCTTGAGGGTGTTGACACTGGGGACGTACGATTAATCCTAGAGTCGACCAATGAGTTCAAAGCAGCCTACGAAACATTAGATGCCTCAGTGAAAGAATTTGCTAAAGTCATTGGGGATGCTGGGTTAGAGGGACTAAAAGAACCATACGTGCAGCTCGTAAAAGATCTCGATTTTGTTAAGGGTAAGATCAATAGTGTCTCTGATAAGTTTTCCTACGAAGATCAGATGAAACTATTAAAGAATAAGTCTGAGGATGTACCACCTGAAGCAAAGCTAACTATTGCAGCAATGAATCATGATACGAATGTGAATGCAGTTAAGGATGCCATCATCGCAATCGCCACTTGGCTAGAAAAGAATGCCAAAGGTATTTTCACGATTGGGACGCAAGGTGTTCAAATGGATCCAAAGTTCCAAGAATGTCTTCAATCTTCAACACCATTCAGTCTGGGAATGTTTGCTTTGGCAAAAGATGATGCTACCAAAAATGCACTACTCCACAATCTTGTTGGTATGGAATACGGAAGACAATCCGCAGATGAAGACGAACAGCAATTAGCTGACTTAAAAGAAAAGTGGAAACCTTTCTACAACCCAGATGGGAAAGAGGAAGGAGAAGAGGCCAATCGTTGGAAAGAATTCAAAGAACTTATTTTTGGTCTATGCTCTGGTGCAGAGGGTGCGTGGAAAGAAGCAGGAAAAGCCATCCAAGCCGGGAAGCCATCGCCAGAGTTTCAGAACCAAGTGAAAGGATTTAGCGAAGGATTGCAAAGTTTCGTAGGAGGCTTATTCAAAGGTGATTCAAAAGGAAAGATCCAACCGGAAAAAGTCATGGGGAGCAAACCCGAAGCCGAAGATGGCATGTTGATGATGGAGTTTGAAAAATTCAGCGCACTCGTAGTCAAGCTACTTGAAATGTCCAAGAAAGCTGCAGAAGTCGCCGAACAATCTGGTGAAGCAGTTCAAGCCCAAGAAGAAGCGACCAAACCCTCTGAAGAAGTTGAAGAGTACAAAAAGAAACTTCAAGATCTCTTCGATGAATCAGATGATCAGATCAATAATGAAAAATCTGTGGTGATGAACTTACTCAAAAACCTGCAAGAGATCCTAGGTAAACCTCCCACAGAGGAATTAGTCTCCAAGATCGAAGATCTTGGCACAAAATTGCAAGACATATACAATGACGATCAGAAAGTCCAAGATATAATGAAGAAGTTGGGGAGTGATACGGAAGAAGGTGAAGGAGAAGAAGAAAACACCGACGATGTCGATGGCATAAAAGCATTTCTCAAAGAGAAGCTACAGCCAGATGATCTTGAGAATATGATCAAAGACTTGATGGACAACAACTTAATGGATGAAACTGGAAAAATTACGCCAACAGGTGATTCTGGTAAGGAAGAAACAATAGATAACATCATAGAGATTACCGGTTCAGACCTTTCAGACGATGATCGCAATGAATTAAAATCAAAATTATATGTGGGATCATTTGAAGGGTACAAATTGAAGAAAGGCTCTAGAGAACTTTCCACTGATCTCAATGGATGGGTGCAGGGTTCAGCTGGTGAGGTTATCGAAGATGTGCTAGCTGACATGGGCCTAATTGTGTATGAGAAGCTTGATAGAATGTCAAAAGAAGAGTTCAAGAAGAAGATTGCCGCTTCGATTGAGAATGTTCGAAAGAAGTACCCACCATCGACCAAAGGTGGAACCCCGAAGAACGACAAAAAACGAGCAATCCTAAATTATTTGGAATATGCAGTGAGTGGAAAAGCTTCCAATGGTAAGAAGTATCCCAAGAAAGTTAATAAGGACCTAGATGGAATTATCGATTGGATTCAACAAAAGCTGAAATACGAATTATTGGGAGAACAACGAACCTATCAAAGATGGGCTAAGCTTGCTGGTATAATTAAAGGTTAAACAGAGTATAATGGAGAATATGATGAACCGCAATGAAAGAAAAATGATCCAATTAATTCGTGAGGAGTATTCCAAACGAATCACAAAATTGTTTCGTGAGAATGTAAGGGACATCTTCGAAGCTGATATGTTCGATACGGAAGGGAACCAACTCCTTTCACCCGGATTGAAAGTAAGGCACAAGAAGAGTGGCTACGAATACACAGTAGATCATGTAGAAGGCGAAGGTGACAATGCCAAAGTGTATCTTCGACATCCGGAAACTCCTCGATTCAAACCACCTGTTGCAGAAGCACAATTGACAGAAGGAGACGAAGAACCTCGTGTGAAAGTGGATCAAGTCGACCTTTCGAAAGTAATGGGTAGTGACGGTCTAGAAGCTAATCCGGAATCCGGTTCTTCACAGGACCCAATGGATGTAATGAAACAACAATCAAAAGGATCTCTTTTGCAGATCACTCGAAAAGAATTCGAAAAAGAATACGAGGTGAAATAATGAACGATAAGACATTAAAACAAATCATTAGAGAAGAACTTGGCCTCGGTGGTGAGACACTCAATGAATCTTATGTAACCCAAGCAAAGAAGTATAACTTGACCACAGAGTTACTTTCTGATAAGAATAAACAGGAACATCAGAAGCTCTTGGAAAACTACGTAAAGTCACTCAACGAGATCTCGACCAAATTGGATACTGTTTCAAAAGAAGACATGAATCCAAACCATTCAGAGTTTCGATCTTTGAAAATTGATGAAGTGTATAACATCAATGCTGCTTACCTTCATGCACTGTTCTTTGAGAATATATCAGATCAACGTTCTATTATTACGATGGATTCACTATCATTCATGCGATTGGAAAGAGACTTTGGTTCTTTTGACAATTGGCAGAAGGACTTTGTGGCCTGTGCATTATCCTCACGAAATGGCTGGGCAGTTACTGTCTATTGTCAGATGCTAAAAAGATATATCAATGTCGTTGTCGATCTTCACTCACAACATATTCCAATCGGTTCCATACCAATCATCGTATTGGATTGCTGGGAACATAGTTACTATCGTGACTATCTCACAGATCGTAAGACTTATGCATACGGCATGATGAAAGAACTTAATTGGAAAACCATCGAAGAAAGATTCCAGAAAGCTGAAAAGATTTCTAAGATAGGATAGGAGAAAATTATGAACTGGGAACAAAGAAGAATGTTGGAAAGAGCTGGCCTCCTTCGAAGAAGAACACCTGACCGTCTTATCACTGAAGGTGATGATGAGGGCGGTGGAGATGACTTGTTCGGTGATGACGGCGGGGATGATGATTCTGGCGGAGATGATCTGTTTGGAGACGATGCAGGAGGAGACGATGCTGGTGGTGAAGAAGGAGAGGCCGGAGACGGTGGTGGCGAGGCCGATTCTGGACCCGAACGTGTTCCACCCGAAGAGCTATCAGCAGATGACATCGAACAGTTCGGATCTCCACGATTTCTGGACGTAGAAACAAAGATCAAAGGTTTTTTCGACGCTGCAATGAGTTCTGCGGGTGCTGCAGCTCAAAACTTGGAAACCTATCCGGGGCAAGCGATTGAAGCCACACCAGCCAAAGAAGATGAACCAGAAGAGGAAGAAGAAGCAAACGAATCTTTCTATCGTTATGGCAACAGTAGAGATAAATGGTTGATCAGTGAGGCAGTTCGTTTGTTGAATGAAGCAGAAGAAGAAGGTTCGTCTGCAGACATCTTCGATATGGAGCGGTTCTGTACAGAGCTTGCTAATTACATGGATACTATCCACAATACAGAGGACATCGAAGCTGGCATCTTCAACGGTGCAAGGCAGATGATTCTAAATAATTTTGGACCAGACACAGAAAGAGAGTTCATTGACATGTTGTCAGCCGTGACTGATGGAGGATACTCATTCTTGCAAACCGGTTTCGAAGGTGATGCAGAGACACCAGTTGCTGTGGGTGGAAATTCAGGAGCAGCAGGAGCGTAATGTCAGATGCGAAGACAAGATACTACACGAAGAAATCTATCCATATCAAGACAACCCTGGCACAACAGGCTGCTTTCAAAAAGAGATTGGCAGATTATGGTCTTGGAATGCGTGAAGTACTTCTCGAATGTATCGAAAGAATCTGTGACCCATCAAACACTTACATGCAGGAGCTATTAAATGAGTGCGTCGAAAACAAACTTCTTCCAAGGAATCGTATCACTCTTGAAGGAGATGTCGAAAACCTTTACCGCCTTATCGAACAGGATAGAGAACGTGGAACACCAGATGGTGGAGACGAAGAAACTTGAAGAGCAAATGGTGAAAGTGATGGAACAGCATGCTGTGATCATCAAGAATGTACACTCACTTTCTAACCTTCAGGGCGACATAGCAAAACAAATAGTCCAACAGCATGAAGAAGTACAGGCCCTATATTTAGCACTGGGTCTTAAGAAAGACTTATCATATTATTCGTTCGATATAATGAACGCGGAGGAACACTAATGAGTTGTCA
>CENJ01014212.1_pt1 | contig 11355 bp, 13 predicted proteins | sample 356161 | NCBI WGS metagenome assembly CENJ01 (sample SAMEA2619531, study PRJEB7988) | marine metagenome | biome: marine biome (ENVO:00000447); feature: surface water layer (ENVO:00002042); material: "saline water (ENVO:00002010), including plankton (ENVO:xxxxxxxx)" | depth 5 m
ATGGTCGGTGTTCCATTTAACAGTTCTACTTGTTTAATGTACGCTAATATGGACATTTTAGCAGAAGTGGGAATTGAGGAAGTGCCAAGAACTTATGAAGAGTTTGAAGCTATCGCTCAAAAAATAGCTGATGCTGGATATATTCCATTACTTCAAAGTCATAGCCCATGGATTTGGACTGAAAACTTTTTCTCAAGACATAACCTTCTTATGACTGATGGTAACAATGGTTATGATGCTGTTCCAACAAAAACTCTTTTTGCTGAAACAGATGAGTTTGTTATGCACTGGTCTAAAGTAAAAGAGTGGTATGAAAAAGGTTGGTATGGTTATAAAGGAAGAGCTTGGGGTGATAACCAAGCACCATTTACTAATGGAGAGGCTGCATTCTGGTTTGGATCAGCTGCTTCTTTTGGAGGTATGAAAGGTGTACTTCCAAACTTTACTACTAATCCAATTTTATACTGGGACTCAGTGACTGGTGGTAAAGAGTATCCAACTTTTATTGGTGGTGCTGCTAACTGGATCTTAAATGGTCATACTGAAGAAGAGTACAAAGGACTTGCTAAATTCATTGAATTTATGGGATCTCCAGAAATGGATTTATACTATCACAACATGACTGGTTATGCTGCTGTAACTAAAGGTGGAATTGAACTGGCAGAAACTATTAATTTCTACAGAACTTCTCCTTATCACAAAGCTGTTGGTGATCAGTTAGGTCTAGAAGGATCTACTATTCCTGGCGGATATAGAGCAGGTAATTGGCCTCAAATTCGTGAAGTAATTTATGAAAATGTTGAGCCAATGCTTAATGGTGATATCAGCGTGGAAAAAGCCTTAAGTAACATGGACAAGGGTGCTGAGAAGTTATTAGCTCAGTTTGCAAAAACCTTATAAATTAAATTAAACAAGGAGGGTATATAATATACCCTCCTTGTTAGAATATGAAAAAAGTCCAATTTAAATCTAGCTATTCTCAATATTTTTTTTTAGCTCCACAGCTATTAATCCTTTTAATATTTCTTTATTGGCCCATTATTCAAACTTTTCGAGATGCATTTACTATTCAAGATGCATTTGGTTTTGGTTCATATTTTGCAGGATTTGATAATTTTAAGTTTATCTTTACTGATCCTTCATACTATACGGCATTTAAATTCACGATCATTTATAGTTTTGTGATAACACTGATTACTGGTTCTATTGGTTTGTTATTAGCTGTTCAGGCTAATAACGTTCTTCATGGAAAAAATGTTTATAAAACACTTTTAATTTGGCCTTATGCAATTGCTCCAGCTGTCGTAGGAGTTATGGCTAATTATTTTTTTAGTGAAAGATTTGGACTTCTCTATCATTTATTTAATAATTTATGGGGTTTTAATTGGTATGAAGATGTTTTTGATGCCTACATTTATGTAGTAATTGCTGGTTCTTGGAAACAAATCAGTGCTAATTTCATTTTTTTCTTAGCAGGCCTTCAAGCAATTCAAAAAACTGTAATTGAAGCCTCTATAATCGATTGTAAAAGTAACATTCGAAGATTTTGGACAATAACTTTTCCATTATTAATGCCAACTACTTTTTTCTTAATTATAATTAATATTACTTATGCATTCTTTGATACTTTTGGAATTATAGATACTACTACGATTGGAGCTCCGGGTAGTGAAACTAAAACTTTAGTTTATAAAGCTTATATTGATGGCTTTAAAGGTTTAGACCTCGGTAGTGCTGGTGCACAGTCAATTATGATGATGTTAATTGTATTAGTTATTACAATTTTCCAGTTTAGGTATATTGAAGGAAAAATTCATTACAACTAAATGATCAGATATATTCCATCCACGATCAATCATCTGATCCTTTTAATTGGGCTCACAATTATGATTGTACCTGTATGGGTAATATTTGCGAGTTCGACTCATACAAGCCTTTTTATCAATACTAATGGTCTTCAATTTTCATTAGGTGATAATTTTATTGAAAATTATTCAAGAGTTCTTTTTAAAAAGGCAGGTTTTTTTAATGAAATAACAGTATTAAAAATGTTTTTTAATAGTTTTGTTATGGCTACCGGTATTGCTACCTTGTCAGTGGTTACATCTTTGATGGCAGCCTATGGATTGGTTTATTTTAGAATAAAATATGCATCATTTATTTTTTGGCTTATTTTTGTCACTTTGTTGGTTCCTTTAGAATTAAGAGTAATGCCAACATATATAGTTATTTCTAAATTAAATCTTTTAAATTCATTTGCGGGATTAATTATTCCTATATCTGCCTCTGCTATAGCAACATTTTTCTTTCGACAGTTTTATAAGTCCATTCCAGAGGAATTATTAGAGGCAGCCAAACTTGACGGCACTAATAGTTGGAAATTTTTTATAGATTTTTTAGTACCTTTATCAAAGACTATGATTGCAGCTGTTTTTATATTTATGTTTGTATTTGGATATAATCAATATTTATGGCCCTTGATAATGACAACTACAGAAGAGTACTGGACAGTTGTTATGGGTCTTAAAACGATGTATGGCTCAATATCTCATCGTTTTGCATTTGTTATAATGTCGATGATACCCCCACTAGTAATAATAATTTTTCTTCAAAAATGGTTTATACAAGGAATTTTTCAAAATAAATGAAGTTTAAACCTTTAGAAATTTTATCTCACTTAATACTTATTTTAGGTGTGTTACTTATGGTTTTGCCAATATGGTTTTCTTTTGCCACATCTACACACGATAATGTCACTATTATGACTGAGGGTATGAAATTCCTTTTTGGTGAGAGTTTTTCTCAGAACTATAATAAAGTTTTAAATGAAAAAGGCGGCTGGTCTGAGGAAGTCACTGCTGCCAAAATGTTTATCAATAGTTTTATTATGGCATTTGGTATTGCAACTTTGAAAGTTGTTATTTCAGCTATGTCTGCATATGCATTAGTTTATTTTAGATTTAAATTAGCCGTTCCTATTTTTTGGTTAATTTTTATTACTCTCTTAGTTCCTCTCGAAGTGAGAATATTCCCTAGCTATAAAATCGTATCAGATTTAGGATTAACTAATACTTACACTGGATTAATACTTCCACTGGTAGCTTCGGCAACTGCTACTTTCTTTTTTAGACAGTTTTATAAAACTATCCCCGACGAACTTTTAGAGTCTGCTAAACTTGATGGCGCTAATAGTTGGAGATTTTTTATAGATTTTTTATTACCGTTATCAAAAACAATGCTAGCAGCAATGTTTATATTCATGTTTGTTTATGGTTATAGCCAGTATTTATGGCCTTTAATTATGACGACAGATGAAAAGTACTGGACAGTTGTAATGGGAATGAAAATTATATTTACAGAAAACTATGAAGGCGTTGCTCTCCCTAGAACAGGAGAACGATTTGCATATATAATTTTATCTATGTTGCCACCAGTGCTTGTCGTTGTTATTTTACAACGATGGTTTATTAAAGGATTAATCCAAACGGAGAAATAAAATGAGCTTTTTAGAACTAAAAAATATTACAAAAATTTATCCCAATGGTACAAAAGCCGTTGATGAAACATCATTAAATGTTGAAGATGGTGAATTTGTAGTTTTTGTTGGCCCAAGTGGATGTGGTAAATCTACTTTATTAAGAATGATTGCTGGTTTAGAAGATATTACTGGTGGGGAAATATCTCTTGATGGAGTTATCATTAACAATATTGACCCATCTGAAAGAGATGTGGCTATGGTTTTTCAAAACTATGCTTTATATCCTCATATGACTGTTTTTAATAATATGGCTTATGGGCTTAAAAATAGGGGCATATCTAAAGATAAAATTAATTCTAAAGTAAATGATGCAGCAAAACTTTTAGAAATAGATCAGTTATTAGATCGTAAACCAAGCATGTTATCTGGTGGACAAAGACAAAGAGTTGCAATGGGAAGGGCAATAGTTAGAAATCCTAAAATTTTTTTATTTGATGAACCTCTATCTAACTTAGATGCAAAGTTACGTAATCAAATGCGTTTAGAAATAAAGAAATTACAAAGGCAAATGGATGTAACAAGTATTTTTGTTACTCATGATCAAACAGAAGCAATGACCCTTGGTGATAGAATAGTAGTTATAAATGATGGAATTGTTGAACAAGTAGGAACTCCTAAAGAGATTTATTCAAATCCTAATACAAAATTTGTTGCTGAATTTATAGGATCACCTCAAATGAACCTATTTGATTGTTCAATTAAAAATGGAATTGCTAAGATAGGAGAGGCGCAAGTTAATTTAGATAATTTAATAAATATTAATGATGCATCAATAGGGATACGACCCGATGATATTCAAATTACTGATAGCGGTAAATTTGAATCAAAAGCAAATTTAGTAGAATATCTAGGATCAGATATGATTATATATTCAAGCATAGGTGGTCAGGATTTTAGTTGTAAATTATCTTCAAAAATTGATGTTAAAGCAGGTGATAATTTTAAATTTGATATCACACCTTCATCAATCCATGTATTCGATAACAATACGAATAAAAAAGTTTAATTTAATTTTTACTTTGGAATTATACAGACAGGGATAGGTTCCATTTTATGAATATTTTTTGACCTAATTTCTAAATACTTTTTTCTATTTATAGAATTTTCATTTAACATAGCCTCTTCAATTTCTTCATATGAAAGTCCTACTTGGTCTTCATCTGATCTTCCATCATTCCACAACCCATCAGTTGGAGGGGCATCTATAATTTCTTGATTAATTCCTAGCTCCTTAGCCATATCCCAGACTTCTGTTTTTAAACAATCGGCAATAGGTGATATATCCACACCACCATCGCCATATTTTGTATAAAAACCTATTCCAAAATCTTCAACTTTATTACCAGTTCCAACAACAATACCATTATTTGAAGCAGCTATTTGATATAAAGTCGTCATTCTTAATCTGGCTTGTGAATTTGCATATCCGTGTTCTGAATTATTTTTATCAAGAGCTGATTTAAAAGATGAAAAAACATCAGATAAATTCACATCTATGCTTTCTACGTTTGAAAAGTTATCCTTTAACCACGTGATATGATTTGTGCCTCTTAGATTTAAAATTTGATGATCTAGGATTGGCATAGAAACAACAATTGTTTTTAAGCCTGTTTTAGCAGAAAGAGTGCTAGTTACAGCAGAGTCTATCCCCCCAGAAATTCCAATAACTAATGTGGATATATCGTTTTTTGAGCTATAATTTTCAATCCATTTAGAAATAAAATTTATCTTTTCAGCATTATTCATTATTTAAGGTATACGAATATAATTAACCATAAGATTTATGTTATCAAATAAAATATATATTCAAAAATTTGATCAATTTATGTTAAAAATATATTATTCATAATCATTATTATAAATGCTTATTAAGATATTAACATTTTTACTTTCTAAGTTCATTACTACTAGGTCAATTACTTTGATTTTCAATAACAAAGAATACCTTATTGATAATAAAACCGACTCTATTATTTTAAAAATAAATAATGATAAATTTTTAAGAAAATTATTTTACGCTCCTTCTTTGGTTTTAACTGAAGGATATATGGATAAAGATTATGAATTACCAAATTCTAATTTTTATGAATTTTCTGAACTTATACTTGATAACTATAATTTTTATCTCGAGAGGGTATCTCATAGCTTATTATTCAAGTTTTTTTTATTAATTAACCCATTTCTGCAGTTAAATTTCTCTAAAAAATCAAAAAATAATGTTGCATCTCATTATGACTTATCAGATGAGCTTTATGACCTATTCCTTGATGAAACTAGGCAATACTCATGTGCATATTTTGAAAATAATAATAATACATTACATCAAGCCCAATTAAATAAAATGGATCGCTTATCCGATAAATTATCGTTAAAAAAGAATGATAGAGTTTTAGATATTGGATGCGGTTGGGGATCTTTGAGTCGCTATATGACTGAAAATTTTGGTTGTTCAATAAAGGGTATCTCTCTCTCTGAAGAACAAATTAAATTTTGTGAGAATAAGAAAAAAAAATCAAAATCTAAAAATAATTTAGAATACTCTCTCCAAGATTACCGACATGAGAATAATACTTTTAATAAAATCGTTTCAGTCGGAATGTTTGAGCACGTTGGAAAGCCTTTTTACACTAAATATTTCAAAAAAATTTATGAAATGTTAGAACAAGATGGTATTGCAATCATTCATACTATAGGTAATCTCCGAACTCCTAAAATTACTGCAGCTTTTATTAGAAAGTATATTTTCCCTGGTGGATACATTCCTTCACTTTCAGAAATAATGCCTGCTATAGAAAAATCTGGTTTAATAATTTCTGATATTGAAGTTTTAAGGTTACACTATGCGAAAACTTTATCTCATTGGCATCAAAACTTTAAAAAAGCTGAAAAAAAAGTTTTAAAGATTTATGATGATCGTTTTATTCGAATGTGGGAAGCTTATTTAAATCTAAGTGAATTATCTTTTACTAAAGGAGATAATGTTGTTTTTCAGATGGTTTTAACTAAAAAAAAAGATGCATTTCCACTTGTAAGAAAAAAAATTAATTCTTAAATTAGCTATTTTCTTATTTCGTCCATTAATTATATTATTTTCATGTCAAAAAATACAATAGAACAACGTTTAGTTAGTCTGCAACAGGCTTTAAGTCAAATGATGAGAAATACCAGTGAACGACAAATTATGGATGAATTAACAACTTATAGAATAGCAATACAAACTACTCTTAAAATTCTCACAAAAAAACAAAAACAAACACCTTCACTCAGTGCATCTGAATATGAGGATGAATTGGAAAAAGGAAATTTTTAATTTATTTATGGGAATAGAAAGCGATGTTATTAAAATATTTTCAAAAAATAGTTCAATTATTGGTGATGATTGCGCCTATCTTAGAAAAACAAAACAATTAATTTCCACAGATACAATTGTTGAAAATATTCACTTTAATTTTAGATATTTTAATGACAAACAAATTGCTCATAGATTAATAGTTTCTAATTATAGTGATATCCAGTCCAGTGGTGGTACACCAAGATTTGGACTTCTAAATATTAGTTTTCCTAAAAATAAAAAGAAAGTGACTTTATCAATTTGTAATCAAATTAATTTATTATCAAAAAAACTTAATATTGAAATCATTGGTGGTGATACTAGTTCATCTGAAAATTTTGTAGCATCTTTAACTCTAATTAGCGATAAAATAGATCAGAAAGATATTATACGTCGATCATCTGCTAAAATTGGAGATAGTATATTTATTTTTCAAAATTTAGGTTTTTCTAAACTTGGATATTTATCTATAAATAAAAAGATTAAATTACCAAATCAAATAAAAGATAAATCTCATAAGCAATTTCTTGAGCCTAAATTTCATAAATATCATGATGTTTTTCAAAAATTAAAGATTAATAGTTCTATGGATATTTCAGACAGTCTGATCGATTGTTTAAATATAATTGCTAATCAATCTAAAAAAAAATTGATCATAAAAAATTTAGATTTAGTTAACCCTAAAATTTATAAGCTATTTCAAAAAAATATTTCTTTATATTTTAAATTGATATTGACCTCAGGTGAGGAATACACACCTGTTTTTACAATGAATAAAAAATTTCTAACATCGAAACTACTTACTTTATTCAAAAGAAAGAAAATAAATATTATAGAGATAGGAGAAGTAACAAAGGGTAGGGGTATAGAATGCAATCAAATTGATTTGAAATCATTTAGTACATTTGATCATTTTAAAAATTCTTATTCAAATTAATTGCTTTTCTTATATGGCTTAGGTTAATTTTCTCTAAATAAATTTGATCAAAAATTGAGCTAGAACTCTCAGCTCTAGTTTTTTTATATGCTTTGTCATAATGATAAATAATTAAAGCTCTTACAAATTCATAATAATTCTTTTTCTTTAAAGATATCTCAATATTCATAAAATCTTCTTTTGGTATGATTTGTTTTAAAACTCTTAATGCTTCACTCATTAATTTAGGATCTGATGTAAAATATTTGTAATCTTTTAAAATATATTTAATTCTTTCATCTAAGCTCGCATTAATTTTTATATTTCTTCCTAACGGCATAGATTTCCAAATAAGACTTGGTATGTTTAACTTTCCAACCTTTATACTTTCAGCCTCTACCCATATCCTTTTTTTGGGATTAAAGCTTTTGAGCTTTTCCCATATTAAAGTTTCAAAATATTTTTGAGATGGTTGAATTTTGTGAGGTATATTACCTAGAATAGAGCCCTTATGTTGAGCCAAACCTTCAAAATCAATTATTTGATACTTTTTAGCAAGTTCTTTTAAAAAAAGTGTTTTTCCAACTCCAGTAATACCCATTATCTGGTTAAATTTAAATTTTGGAGCAGTTTCCTCTAAGTATTTAACTACATTTTTTCTGTAAGATTTATAACCCCCGTCTAGTAAATGAGAGTCATATCCAATTTGTTTGAGCACTAGATATAAGCTCAGTGATCGAAGACCTCCGCGCCAACAATAAATTAATATGTTGCTATTTTTATCAAATTTTATTTTGCCCAATATTTTTGCAATATTGTTACTAATTAATTGAGCCCCTATTTTTTTAGCTAAAAAGGAGTTTTCTTTATATTTTATACCTATTTCATGCCTTTGTTTATTTGTTAGAACTGGATAGTTTAAAGATCCAGGGATATGATCTTCTTTGAATTCTAACGGTGTGCGGACATCTATAATTACGCTATATTGATTTATAGTTTTATCTGTAAAGGTAACTTTATTAATGCGCATATTTTTCATAATTTCATTATTAATATATTCGAATTCTCTATTCTCAAAAGAAATTAATCTCCATTTTGAAATAGATTGGAAATCTGCCCATTTAGCAGATTTATTTTGGGATATCTCTATTGATCAAAATCAATACAAAATAAAATATTTTATTAAGAGTTATGGAATAACTGATCAAATATTCAATTATGAATCTCTTACTTTAGTAGAGGGATATATAGATGATAATCACTTAAGGCCAATATCTTATAAGAGCAAAACTAAAAGCACTCGGCAAGATGTTTATACAAATATCTTATTTAATAAAAATGGAACTATAAATAAATTTGACATATCTAAAGATATATCTGAAGATCAAATTAAACTTCAAAACCAACTTTTAGATAAATTTTTGTTTTTTACTGACCCTGTATCGCAACTAACTCAATATCTTCTATACAATAACAATTCGGATCGACTAATTATAGACGGTTTAAATTTCTATAAACTAACAAAAGGAGATATTAGCTCTCTAGTTTTAAATGATAACAATCCCACAATTTACAGCGGCCAAGCTGAAAAATTAATTTTGACTTTCCCCTTATTTGAAGGTCTTCATAAAATTAATAAAAAAAATAATTTAAAGGAAATACACATGATATTTACAGATTTAGGCGATCTGTTACTGCCCGTGCAATATAATATTTTTTCAAAAAAATTTAACGCTAAACTTTACCTTAAAAAATATAGTATCACGAATTAATGATAGTAACTAAAAAACGATCTATAACAAAATCAATTACTTGGAGATTTTTAGGCTCACTTGACACTTTTCTTTTAAGCTCAATCATTATTAACTATTCTACACAAAATTATTCATTTAATTTGGCTTTTTACATAGCAGGACTTGAAATAATTACTAAAACCTTTTTATATTATTTTCATGAGAGGATATGGAATAATTACAAAATTGGTCGATTTGAAAATGGTGTTAAAAGATCTAGGTCTTTTTACAAGGCTATAACTTGGCGTATAACAGCATCTTTAGATACTTTTCTAGTAAGTTTTGTTGTTACTGGAAGATTTGATTGGGCAACAAGTATTGCTATTTTTGAGATAATCACTAAATCTATTATTTATTATTTTCATGAGAGGATATGGAATAGAGTGAATTGGGGAAGAATTAAATCAAATGATTAACTTGAATAGCTTAGAACAGAATCTAATAAAATTGTTTAAGGGAGACTTGCCACTATATAAAAGTTACTGGATTTACTATGTTTTAGGAAATTTTTTGATTTCAGCGCCATTGCTTTTAGTTACAAAAATACAAATACAAAAATTCATTTATTCTTTTTCTTTATATCTTGTAATTAATTTGATTTATTATTTTACCTCTTGTCTTGGAGTTTGGAGAAGCTCTCAATCTTATAAAGGCAATAAAATATTATCATTTTTAGCACGTTTAGTTGTTGTGATTGGTATTTCAACAACTCTTTTAGAATTAAAAACAATTATCTCAATAATTTATAATATTTAATTAACCCAAATTATCTTCAATTAACTAAAAAAATACTTATATTATTTCTATGGATGAAAAAACACAATTAGAAGTTAGAAAATTTCTTAAGAGACTAGGTATAAATTCGCAAGAAAAATTACATAAATTTATTCAGGATAACCCAAATATTAAGGATATTCCTATTAAAGTTTCTTTCGAAATAGATGGTAAACAAGACTTTATCTTTGAAGATAAGCTTAAAATTTAATTAATGAAAAAAATTCAAAATTACTTTTTTAGCGGGATACTCATTGTTGCTCCTCTAGGACTATCTGTATACGTTGCATGGGTAGTTGTTGGCTTAGCAGATAAAATATTTCGTCCATTCATCCCCTTAAGTCAATTAGGAATTCCTGCAGAGATACCTGGTGTTGGATTAATAGTTGCCTTTGTATTTTTTACAATCCTAGGTGCAGTTGCAGGTAGCTTCTTTGGAAGATTTTATCATAAAGTAGTTGATGGAATTTTATCAAAAATACCAGGATTAAATTCTATTTATAATACAGTGAAACAGATAATTGATACTTTTGCGACAACTCAATCAAATGCTTTTAAAGAAGTCGTTTTAATTGAGTATCCACAAAAAGACATGTATGCGATTGGTTTTCTTACGAGTGAGACAAAAGGGGAGATAGCTGTAAGAAAAAATAAAAAAATGATTAATGTTTTTATGCCTTCTACACCAAATCCCACTACGGGTTTTTTAATGTTTGTTCCTTTAACAAAATGCACAAAACTATCAATGTCAGTTGATCAGGCGATTAAATATATTATCTCAGCAGGATTAGTAACTCCGAGTGCACCTAACATTGAAAAAGCATTACCAAAAAAAAAGAAAAAATTAGCTAAAAAGTAATTTTATTGCTTCTTGTTGTTTGAAAAAAACTAACAATTTATAAATATTTTTTTTGAATTTTTCATCCTCGTAGGTTTTATCTAAAATGATTTTTTTGACATATTGAAGTGCGTCTAAAATTATTTGTTGGTCCCTTTGAACATC
>CENJ01025034.1_pt1 | contig 11354 bp, 8 predicted proteins | sample 356161 | NCBI WGS metagenome assembly CENJ01 (sample SAMEA2619531, study PRJEB7988) | marine metagenome | biome: marine biome (ENVO:00000447); feature: surface water layer (ENVO:00002042); material: "saline water (ENVO:00002010), including plankton (ENVO:xxxxxxxx)" | depth 5 m
AATATATGATTCAAGAATTTGGTTTAGATGAGGAAGCTGAAACAGAAACTTACAAAACTATTTCTTTTACAGATTATGCAAAGCAACTAAGTAAAGACTTTTCTACTAGTAATAATCAAATTGCTGTAATTACTGCAGAAGGTGCGATTATGAAAGGTGATATTTCAAAAGGTGTTGCTGGCGCAAAAGGGATAGCAAAACAAATTAGGTCTGCGTATGAGAATGAAAATACAAAAGCTATTGTCCTTAGGATTAATAGCCCTGGTGGATCTGTAATTGCCAGTGAAATGATGAGAGATGAGTTATTTGTAGCCAAAAGAAAAGGTATCGATGTAACCGTATCTATGGGTGATTATGCTGCATCTGGAGGAGTATATATTTCTACACCAGCTGATTATATATTTGCTGAACCAACAACGATTACAGGTTCCATAGGTGTGGCAATTGCTATACCAACATTGGAAAATGCAATGGATTACATTGGAGTAAATTTTGATGGTGTGGTTACTTCGAAGCACGGCGGCTGGGATCCTACTAAAGCAATTAATGATGATTTGGATAAAATTTTTGCGAACTGGGGTATGGATGTTTACAATCGGTTTATTAATTTTGTAGCCGAGTCTAGATCTCAAACATATGAACAAATTAAAGAGATTGCAGGTGGCAGGGTCTGGATTGCAACTAGCGCTCAAAAAATAGGCTTGGTAGATGAAATTGGAGGCATAGAAGATGCAATTAGATACACTGCTAAGATGGCAGAATTGGAAGATTATAAAGTTCAGTATTATGGCGAAGAACTTTCTCCTGAGGAGATGATCATCAAAAAAATATTTGAAAACTCTGGTTCATCTCCTGATAAATCTAAAGCTTTTTTAATACTTAATGGTCTTGCAAGACTATATGAAAAATTAATAGGTATTCAAGCACCTAAGGTATTATTAACCTGTGAGGATTGCTTGGTGGATCTCGATTAGATCATCATTTTATAAGTGCTTAGATTTTATTATGCCTCAAATTGGTAAAGTCTTAATTATATCTGGAATTGTTATGCTCACTATTGGATGCGTGATATTATTTCTCAGTGATAAACTAAAGTGGTTTGGGAATATGCCTCTAGATTTTAGTTACAAGAGTGATTTGATACGTTTTTATGTTCCTATTGGTAGTATGTTATTAATAAGTGCGATTCTATCCATCATTGTTAATATAGTTTTTAGATTCTTTAAATAATTATGAAGCCCATTATCTTAGATTAAAACAAGGTTAATAATTTTGTTCAAGTCGGTGATGTTTTTTGTTTGTGGGTAGATGATTAGATTTTTGGAAAATTTAATGAGGAGTTACTTATGAAATCCTATATACAAGGTATTATCACAGGTGTGTTAATTGTATTTTCATTTTTAGTCTTTTCGGGGCAAACAAATATTCAATTATCCAAGAAAGATGAGGATTGGTATAAATCTAAAGGTTGGGTGAGAGCTCTTTATGATTTAGAAATGAATTTAGGATTAAGAATAGAATCTTTATCAAGATTGTTATCATTAGAAGTAAATGATATTGAGAGTGACCTAAAACTAATAAATGAAAGGCTAATAGTATTAGAAGCTAAATAATGCATAACTAATAAGGATTTAGCTTATGTTTCTTAAAAAATGATTTAAGAAAAGTAAAACATAACAGTATAATAATTTTTGTCATTTTTTTAAATAAGTTGTTGGCATATTATAAATTTTAGTTTTAGAATTGACTATGGCTAATTTTAAACAACTAATTATTATCAGTCCTATTATTATTATTATTCCGATTGCTTGGAGAATGACAGGCGGGCTATAATTTTTATACAAATTAAAATTTTCAGTAGCCCGCTAATAAGCGGGTTTTTTTTATTTTAAACTCAGGGAGTACAAATGAGAATTATAAGTTTTTTAACTAAATTAGTTTTCGTAGCTATGATGTTTTTTACATCAGCAATTGCGCAAACATTAACCGGTAAGGTATCTGACAGTGATTCAGGCGACCCATTAGTTGGGGCGCAAGTTTTTGTTAAGGGTACTTTTAATGGAACCACAACAGATGTAAATGGTTCATATTCACTTGAAGTTGGTGATAATGCAACCGTTACAGTAGCATACATGGGTTACAAAACTGCAGAACTTTCTAGTAGTGGTGGGACTGCAAATTTTTCATTAGAGCCAGATGTTTTAAAACAGGATGAAGTTGTTGTCACAGGTTTGGTGAGTTCAGTAAAAAGGAGAAATGCTGCAAATGCAGTGGCTGCAGTATCGGGAGATGATCTTGTAAATGCTCCTACGCAGACCATTGATCAAGCTCTGAGCGGCCAATTTGCAGGAGTAAATATTAGAAGAAATACTGGAGCTCCTGGAGGAGGAGTAAATGTTAATTTACGTGGTCAATCTACGTTAACTGGAAGTACTCAGCCGCTATACGTAGTTGATGGTGTAATCATGAATAATGATGCTAACCAATCAGGTATTGATGTTGTTACTGCTGCTACAGGTGCTGGTAGTTCAAGACCCCAAGGCCAACCTACAAATCGTGTTGGAGACCTTAATCCCAATGATGTAGAAAGTATTGAAGTTCTAAAAGGTGCCAGTGCGGCTGCTATGTATGGAGCAAAAGCTTCAAATGGTGTAGTAATCATTAAAACAAAACGAGGAAAGGGTGGGAAAACAAGATTCAATTTTTCAACAAAAACGGGTTCATCGTCTCTCTTAAGAAAGATGGGTCACAGAGTCTTTGAAACATATGCTGAAGCAGAAGAACAATATGGAGCAGATGTAGCAGCATTAGGTAATGATGCTAGCGGAAATTGGGCAAATAACAATTTCGACTATGAAGAATTATTATATGGTGAGGAAGGTGGACTAACTGAGCATACTTTAAGCGCTGTCGGAGGAGATGAAACAACCCAATTTTACTTAGGTGGTCAGATGATGGATGAAAATGGTATCATTAAAAATACCGGATACAAGAAAATGTCCGGTAGATTAAACGTTGATCACCGTCTCAATGAAAAAACAAAGCTATCTGTATCTACTAATTTGGTTAGATCAGAATCAGATAGGGGAGTTACAGGCAACGATAATACAAACATGACTTATGGTTTTTCTATTGGATTCACACCAAGCTTCATTGACATTCGTCAAAATTCTGATGGATCTTTTCCAATACATCCACTTAATCCTTCAAATCCATTAGAAACAGCACAGTATTTTGTCAATAACGAAATGACTCATCGTGCTTTAGGATCATTAAGGTTGGACTACGACGTATACAAAACCGATATGGCTAATCTTAGTTTTTTAACAGTGGCTGGTGCTGATTTTTATAGTCAAGAGAATGAAGTTTTCATTCCTCCTTTCTTACAAATTGAATCAGCAAAAGAAGAAGCAGGACAATCTGTAATGACCAATACAGATAATCTTAACACTAACTTATCTTTGAATCTTGTTCATAAAATGAAACTCCCTAACATGAGTGTAAACACAACAGCAGGTCTTCAATATGAAACATATGATTGGAACTCCGTTTTTGTACATGCTACTGGTATGATTCCAACGCAAACAAATGTAGATAAGGCTAGCTCGCAGGCTGTTTATCATGATAGAAGAAAGCGCCAGGATAGGGGGCAATTTCTACAGGGCGAAGTCACAATGAATGAAAATCTGTACCTTGCAATGAGCGTTAGAGGTGATGTTTCAAGTACAATGGGTGATACCGAAGCTAGAGAGTGGTATCCAAAAATGGCCGGTTCTTATCAATTAGGACAGGTATCAGTTTTTGACAATCTTAAGCTTAGAGGCGCTTGGGGACAAACTGGTAATATGCCCCAGGCAAAATCAAAATATACCACTATGGGCTCTGCTAATATTGGAGGCGTTAATGGACTTGTTGCTTCTTCTTCAAGGGGTAATGCGCTGATCAAACCTGAAAGGACAACAGAACTAGAATTGGGCTCAGACTTCTCTATGATGGATGGTCTAGTTTCAGTAGAAGCAACATATTATAAACAAAATATTGAAGATCTAATTTTATTGGTTGACTTAGCTCCATCTTCTGGTGCCACAGAGGCTTGGGAAAATGGAGGTAAAATGGAAACAAGTGGGTTAGAATTAGCTCTAGGATTGAATCCTACAAAATTAGTTGAACTAGGTGCCCTCGATTGGAATTTTCACATGACTTACTATACAAATGAATCTGAGGTTACGGATTTGTCCGTTGATCCTTACAACTATGGTGGATTTGCAACCTACCTAGGAACTTACAGAATACAAAAAGGATATTCCCCTACTTCAATTATTGGTGCTGAATTAAAAGAAAATGGTGACCCAATGGTACTTGGAAATGAAAATCCTGATTATCGTCTTTCATTTCGAAATTCACTTAGTTATGGACCTTTTTCACTTTCATTTTTGGTCGATCACAAAGAGGGTGGCCATGCAATTAATTTAGCCAATTTAATCTATGACTTAGGAGGAACAACCGCCGATTATGAAGACACATCTTTAGACGCAAATGCCGATGGTACTTTCGATGGTAACGGATCCGAAAGGCTTGCTGGTCTTGGCGGAGTTACTGCTCCTTATGTGGAGTCTACCACCTACACCGCGTTGAGAGATTTAAGCTTAACGTATCGTTTAGATAACGTAGGAGATCGTTTGGGAGTAAGTAATTTGCAGTTGGGTCTGGCACTTAGAAATTGGTGGATGGATTCCGACTACACCGGACTAAGTCCTGAGGTAAGCCAATTTGGCAATGAGGCAGTTGGAGGTTCAGTCGATACCGCTCCATTTCCTCTCTCTAGAAGTATGTATTTAACTTTATCAATGGGTCTTTAATCCAAAAGGAACTTAAAATGAAGAATATAAAGAAAGCGTTAAAAATAAAATTTTTACCATTATTTTGTTTGTTGATCTGGACAGGTTGTGAAGACTTAGATTTTCCAGATCCTAATAATCCAACTGCAGAAACCGCAACTCTACAGTCTCTAGTCACTGGCGCGGAGGCACAATTAAGATCTGGTTTTGGTGTCTATATGAGAGATCTATTAGTTGTTGGACGTGAAGCTTATTATCTAGAACCTGCCGATCCTAGATACACGGGTGAGCTTTTGAGAGGTCCTGTTGATGGAGGTGGATTTTTATGTTATACACCTTGGTCAGCCAACTATAAGGTAATCTCTAATTGTCAGACGATATTAAACAGTCCTGACTCAAATGAGGGTGCAAAAGGATTTGCTCAGACTTTAAATGCATATTGTCTAATGAGAGTTTTAAACCTTACAGATGAAAACGGTGCTCGCTTAAACTACGATGGAGATATTACTCAACCATTGGCTACAAAAGCTGAGGTATTAGCTGAAATTGAAAATCTCTTAAACCAAGGACTTTCAAATCTCGAGTTAGCTGGAGATGCTTTTACTTTCACATTGTCAAGTGGATTTACTGGATTTGACACCCCAGAAACATTTGCACATTTTAATCGTGGTTTGATGGCTCGTGTTTCTGTTCTGCAGGATAAATGGAGCCAAGCGCAGACTGCATTAACCTCAGTTGAAGCATGGATGAATGGTGGTGATCAAGATGCAGGGGTCTACCACGTTTTTAGCTCGGGTGCTAATGATGGGGATAATCAAATGTTTGAAGATCCATTTGCAGCAACTTTAAAACTAATGGTTCATCCTTCTTTTTTAACTGATGCTGATGAAGGTGATCTTAGAGTAACAAATAATGTTTTAGTCAGATCTGATACCATAACTTATGATGGATTACAAAGTTATTTAGCTCCGACTTTGTATAGTAGTTCTTATGATCCAGTTCCAATGATGAGAGCTACAGAATTACAACTGCTACAAGCCGAAGTATATATAGGTAATGGAGATTATGCTTCTGCAGAGGCTCTCTTAAATACATTGCGCTCAGAAGCTGGAGTTCCAGAGTATACTGGTACAGATGCATCTAATGCAGTTGATCGCGTTTTACATGAAAAACGGTATTCTCTTTTTCTAGAAGGGCATCGTCTTCCTGATATGAGACATTATAATAAGACAGCCGAACTTCCTTTAGATCGGGATGGAGATGCGGTAGTAACATTTCCAGTTCCAGAAACAGAAACTGAAGGATAATTTTTTTTCAAAATTTTAATAAAAAGGCCTCATTAGAGGCCTTTTTACTTTCTATTTTAATCTAAAGGAGTCTATATGAAATATATTATCAACGTTTTATTTTTAATTAATATTTGGTCTTGTTCAAAAAACAATGAAGCTACTCCAGATTATTTCTTATCAGCAGATCAGAAACATAACAAATTTAGTAAGCTAATTCCCCCTGTTTTAAAAGTGAAATCAGGTTCTGTTATTAAAGCAGATGCATATGAGGCTTCTGATAATCAGCTTCACAAAGAAGCTACCTTAGAAGATCTCATAAATATAGATTTTGGACCTATACATGCGATGACAGGCCCTGTTTATGTTGAAGAGGCAGAAGTAGGAGATATTTTGGCGGTAGACCTTCTAAAAGTTGAATTAGGTGATTACGGCTGGCAAGCTATTGTAGGAGGATTTGGATTTTTAACGGATAGATTTCCCAACCCAAAATTAAATATACATGAAATAGATATGGTCAACAAAACAACTATGTTTAATGGCAATGTGAAAATTCCTCTAAGACCGTTTCCTGGTATTATGGGAGTTGCACCTGATACAGAAGAGATGCTTTCTACTATACCACCAAGAGCAAATGGGGGAAATATGGATGATCCTAGCATAGTTGAAGGCACAACTGTTTATTTTCCTGTATTTGTGAAGGGGGCATTATTTTCAATTGGTGATGGGCATGCAGTTCAAGGTTATGGGGAAGTATGCGGTTCAGCTATTGAAGCTCCCATGACTTTTACTTTTAGATTAAGAGTATTAAAGAACAAACCATCTATAAGCGAGCCTCAATACGAGACAGAAGATTACTATGCGGTTACAGGATTTGGAAAAACGATTGATTTAGCTACAAAAAAGGCGGTCAATTACATGATTGATTATCTTGTAGCTAATTATGATATTAACCCTGAAGATGCCTATATGCTTTGCTCTTTGGTAGGTGACTTAAAAATTGCTGAAGTTGTTGATGTACCAAATATGCTGGTAACTATGCACTTTCCAAAAGAAATTTTAAACCAACTGTAGAATTCTGGGTGTAGAAACATTAGTTTTTTTGTGCAATAACCTCAACCATTAAAGGACAACATATTGTTGCATAAGGAAGTTTGCTAAGCTTTTTAATGTCATTATTAGCTTTTCCTAATTCATGTTCAGTAATGAACTTCATAGACTGTAATCGAGGAAAATAGCTTTTGTAAAAAGTGGTTGGCCAATTCCAGTTCCTAGAATGGGGGGTTGCAATTTTTGACATTAACCTAATGCTTAATATTTCCAATCCCAATTCAGACAAAATTTTAGGAATATAGCATCCAATATCAATTTCCGAATCAGTATTATTGAAGCTTTCAAGTGATTTAGCAATAGCATGTTTTAATCCAGGCATTTCCGGTTTTGTTTGATGGGTAGACCAATCATAGTATTCTTGAATAACCATTTTTCCTTGAGGGATTAAAGCTTTTGAAATTTTCTCAAGTATTTCTATTGGATTTGGTATCCAGGCTAATGCCCACCTACAATACATACCATGTAAAGAATTAAAACCAAAATCAAAGTCGTCAAAGCTAGATAAAACAGGCTTAAGGGGTAAATGATTTAGTTTTTTAACTTGATTTAAATATTTTATAAAATGCTTTGATTTGTCTAAGCAAATAATTTTGCCCGTATTACCTACAATTTTGGATAATTCAACTGAGCAATAACCGGGACCTGAACCGAGGTCTAAAATGGTCTGTCCCACTTTAAAATTAGCTAAATTCCATCCGCGTATTGCCTCGCTTAACCATACTTCATGTTGTAAATGCAATCGTTTTAGTTCTTCATCATCTGCCCCAAGAATATAATCTTCGTTGCTCATAAAATTTTCAATTATAATTATTTAAACAAATCAATTTGAGTTTTCATGTACTGTGGATACTGCTCTACCAGATGGATCATTCAGGTTGTCAAAACTCTTGTCCCATTTAAGAGCAATCTCAGAACTACAGGCGACAGATGGTTTAGAAGGAACAGTTAAAGCTGCACTATCGGAGGGAAAGAATTCATTAAATATTTTTCTATAATGATACTCCTCTTTACTTAATGGAGTATTTAAAGTAAAAACTGAAGATGCATTTTCAAATTGATCATCTGTAACTCTTTTTTCCGCAAGCGCTTTAAGAGTATCAATCCAATCATATCCAACACCATCAGAAAATTGTTCTTTTTGTCTAAATAGGATTTCTTCAGGAAGATAATTTTCAAAAGCTTCTCTTAAAATAAGTTTTTCAATTTTTTTATGATTTATCATTTTAAGTTTAGGCTCTATCTTCATTGCTACCTCTAAAAACTCTTTATCTAAAAAAGGTACTCGAGCCTCAACTCCCCATGCGGCCATAGATTTATTTGCTCTTAAACAATCATAAAGATGTAAATCTTTCAATTTCCGGACTGTTTCCTCATGAAATTCTTTGGAATTAGGAGCTTTGTGAAAATATAGATAACCGCCAAAAATTTCATCTGCTCCTTCACCAGACAACACCATTTTTATTCCCATTGACTTAATAACTCTTGCCATAAGATACATAGGTGTGGCAGCCCTTATGGTTGTTACATCATAAGTTTCTAAGCTGTAAATAACATCTCTAATGGCATCTAATCCCTCTTGAATGGTAAAAGTTACTTCATGATGCACAGTATTGATATGATTCGCAACAATTCTTGCAGCGTTTAAATCAGGCGAACCCTTAAGTCCAACAGAAAAAGAATGAAGTTGAGGCCACCATGCGTCTTTGGAATCATTCTCTTCAATCCTTTTGTTAGAAAATTTCTTTGTTATGGCAGCTATTAATGATGAATCAAGTCCTCCTGAAAGCAAAACACCATATGGAACATCTGTCATCAGTTGTCTGTGAACCGCTTTTTCAAGGGCTTCTTTTAAATTTGTTTTGACTGCAGATCTATCTTTGAGAAACGATATTCTATTCCAATTGCTTTTGTACCACAATTGAGGTTTTTCACTTTTGTTAGTTAAAAAATGACCAGGGGGAAATATTTCTACCCTTTTACAGCTATCCTCCAACGCTTTCATTTCAGAAGCTACAAATAAAGTATTGTTTTTATCCCATCCTAGGTATAATGGCACAACACCAATATGATCTCTTGCAATCAGATACTCATCTTTGATTGCATCATACAAAGTAAACGCAAAAATACCATTAAGTTTATTCATAAAGCTGGAACCATACTCCGTATAAAGTGCTAGGATTACCTCACAGTCAGATTGAGTTTTAAAGTTATATTTATTTTTAAATTCTTTTCTTAAATCTAAATGATTATATATTTCTCCGTTAACGGCAAGAACTTTGTCGAGATTTTCACTATATAAGGGTTGTTTTCCAGAAACAGGATCTACTATTGATAAGCGTTCGTGGACTAAAATTGCATTATCTTCTGAATATATTCCACTCCAGTCAGGACCTCGATGCCGGAGTTTTTTAGACATTTCAAGTAATTGAGGCCTCATGCTACTTAAGTTCATGTGCGAATTAAATGCACATACAATGCTACACATATTTTAAGTCCATAATTATTTTAAAATTTTATATAAAATAGAGATTGATAATTAAAATAGATTATTATTTTTGCAAAATAAAATTTTTTTATCCAATAGCATCTTCACCTTTCTCTCCCGTCCGTATGCGAATACAATCTTCTATAGGTAATATAAAAATTTTGCCTCTTCCCTTGTCACCATCTTTTTTTGCAACAGTGGTAATTGCTTCTATTACAGAATCTACAAAGTTATCATTTACAGCGATCTCTAGGCGAACTTTTTTAAGCAAGCTGATTTCATGCGATATTCCTCTATATACTTCTTTATAAGGAATTTCTTTACCCTGTCCTCGCGCAGCTGATACAGTAAATTTGTAAATTTTTCTTTTCAGTAATTCTTCCTTTATTTCAGGAAGCTCTTCTGGTTGAATAACTGCAATAACAAGTTTCATTTTGCTTACTCCACTGTAAATATCTGAAAGCCAGAGTACGACTCCGAATCATGTTCGCTAGCATCAAGACCAAGTAGTTCTTCATCTTCATTTACTCTCAATCCCAAAATATTTTTTATTGCTAAAAAAAGTATGAAAGAACACAAAAGACATGCTAAACAATATGATAGAACACCAATTAATTGTATCATAAAACTATGTTTCGAACTAAATAAACCAACTGCCAAAGTCCCCCAAATACCACAAACTAGATGTACAGATATGGCACCCACAGGGTCATCAATTTTTAATCTGTCAAATTGAATAATAGAAGCTACTACTAATAAACCTGAAATAAACCCAATAATAATTGATACTAAAGGAGACATTAAGTCTGCGCTAGCTGTTATGCCGACTAAACCTGCTAAAGACCCATTTAAGGTCATTGATAGATCGGGTTTCCCGCTATATATCCAGGATAAAAGCATTGCCCCTATAACACCAGCGCAAGCGGACAATGTAGTAGTTACAAATACAGTAGACACATTGCTTGGATCAGCAGATAAAACAGAACCACCATTGAACCCATACCAACCAAACCAAAGTAAAAAAACTCCAATAGAGGCTAATGGCATATTGTGTCCCAATATAGGTTTTATGATTGTGTTCTTACCATATTTTCCTAGGCGAGGTCCAAGTATTATTGCCCCTACTAAAGCGGCCCATCCACCAACACTATGTACTAATGTTGACCCGGCAAAATCATAAAATCCAAGTTTATCTAACCACCCTGCTCCCCAATCCCAGGATCCCAATACAGGATATACAAATGATACATAGAAAAAGGAAAAAATTAGAAATGAGGAAAGCTTAATTCTTTCAGCAACAGCTCCTGAAACAATTGTGGCAGCTGTAGCTGCAAACATTGCTTGGAAAATAAAATCTGTAAAATAAGTATAAGCCCCACTTGAATAGCCAATTAAACCAGCATCTCCTTTTGGACTTTTAAGTCCAAATCCTGAAAAACCTAGATAGCCATTAAAATCTCCCGGATACATTAAATTGAATCCGACTATAGAATAAGTCAAAATGCCAATAGATAAGATTGAAATATTTTTGAAAAGAATATTAATAGTATTTTTGGATCTAGTTAAACCAGTTTCTAGACAAGCAAACCCTAGGTGCATTATAAAAACAAGCAAAGTTGATAAAAGCATCCA